>JAESGP010000050.1_pt1 | contig 139100 bp, 122 predicted proteins | sample 9269741 | NCBI WGS metagenome assembly JAESGP01 (sample SAMN15720684, study PRJNA650882) | algae metagenome | isolation source: Desmonostoc vinosum HA7617-LM4 and co-occurring heterotrophs from cave wall | place: USA: Waikapalae cave, Hawaii | collected 2011-05-27 | reverse complement strand
GAAAAGACAAAACGTCATTCAGGCGTAAACGCCTTCCGGCAGCTTTCATCCCTTGCCTAAAGTACGGATGTGGCACTATGACGTGCCACATCCTCAAGGGTTTTCAGCCTAGCCATCCTTATAATGCCATTGTAGGGGCGATCGCGTTACAGTTCTGGGGTTAAATATTAGGGTAACACCGACATAATCCCCGTTAGGGAAAGTGGTTAAGTAAAGAACGGATGGGCAGAATTTTGGTTTGACTCACATCTTGCACCTGCCAGTGAAAATAATGAGTCTGCCGCAATAAAGTTATAAAAATTACATATCTATTTGTCTCTGCATTTAGTCCATTTCTAATGGACTTTTGCTATAAGACAGGGATTTACAATCCCTGGCGGTAGAGAGCGAAGCCGAACAATTAGGTAAGTTTTGCGACTAACAGTTTGAAAGGTGCAAGATCTGAGTTGAGAGTAGCGTTTTCATCTCCTTTAGGGGAAGTGGTTAGGTAAAGGGAATTTCATTACCAATCTCTTCGTTAACTTTTTACGGTTTCCATCCCCGTTAGGGGAAGTGGTTAGGTAAAGGAATTCGTAGCTTGCTACGATCCAGAAACTGGCAGTTTCCATCCCCGTTAGGGGAAGTGGTTAGGTAAAGTTCACGTTATCAAGTTTAATGACGGATTAGTACTAATGTTTCCATCCCCGTTAGGGGAAGTGGTTAGGTAAAGAGTTACCTTTTATAAACCTTACTGAGCAATGGTTTCAGACCCCCTAATCGACACCACTTTTCAAATTGTCAATAATCGTCAACAAATTCTCAATAAGTAATGCGTTTTGTAGCCTGAAATCTTTACTGTGCAAGCAATCGACACCAGTTAACGAAATTATGCGGTTTTCAAGGTTCTGGTGAGTGGTGTCGATGAGTTTCAACACACTCAATAAACAGTAAAATATGTTACCTAAGTTTGTCAAGCTTTTAACAACTGCGATGGCGCAAAGCACCCCCAATGAGCGATCGCTTGGATTGTTCCACTCTTTATTATAACAATTCCGAATTTTCTACTCCCTATTCATTCATATTACGGTAAGTGGCAACTGCTGAAGGTGATATGCGATTTAGATATCGGAAAATCCAATATTTGAAGATGGTGTCTAAAATCACGGGAAATGTGGCAATAAATAAGAAGATAAAATCTCGATTTGCTGGTAATCCCCAATGACGTGATAAACCTTCTAGAATGACTTCCCAACCGTGAGGAGAGTGAAATCCCACAAATATATCTGTAAATAAAATGATAATAAATGCCTTAGCACTATCACTTAAACCATAAACAATATTATCAAAGAAATCTTTTAGCACCCCTATAGAAGATTTACTCACAAGTAATAGCCAGATGAAAGCAATCACCGAGAAAATATCTGCAAAAACATTTTTAACGGCATTGGAACCTTCATTGCGAAACTCATTGGCTACTGCTTGAGCTTTTTTTCTCATCTCATCTTCTATTTGCTCTGGAGATAGGGGAGGAGCGTTTGTAATTAAATTTTCAAATTTGATTCTTTCTTCAAATCTTTGCAGTTGTATTAGGGCTTCCTCTTCCATTTCAAAGTTGAGAAATACTTGCACTTTTTCGGGTTTTCTAAAATTGTCAACCAGTGGCCCTACTATCAAAGCTTTTGAAATTTGGTGAGTCAATAATGGTACTATAATTAGTAGTAATACAAATCTGATCGATATGATCGTTCTTCTTTGGGTTAGACGAAAATTCTGAACAACATCTTGCTCAGCATTTGGATCTAATTCAACTTGTAACCGACTAATAGTGCTGAGGATTGACCTTGGCAAAACCCCCAGTGTATCAGCTTTGCGTTGTGTTTTTTTCTCTGCTTTAGGAGTTAATATTCTTTGTGAGGATGGAGGAGTGATTTTTCCTTCATCTGGTAAATTAGCAGGTTGAGCAACTAGAGTCTGAGAAGTTGTTTTTTCAGGAGAAATAGTATATTTTGATATAATTTGATCGATAAAGTTTAATTTTTCAAAAACTAAAGCTGGAGTCAGAAATTCGATCCCTGCTTTATTAGCAGCTTCTTGATTTTCTTCATCTAAAAACCAACGGCTGGCTCTAAACTCTGTTAGTCGCATCCTAGCAACTTTCAGGAGCTTTTTTAAGTCTGACTCAAAATAATCCATAACGCTGTTGCTGTACACAGCGGAAGTAGTGTCTATTTTTTTACCATTAAAATGCTTATCTTCTACTTCCTTAATCTTTAACGCTGCTTGATAGGCTTCATTTAGCGATCGCTCTGGTGTTAGTAAATACCATCGGTAAGCACCCAATAAGAAATGGTAAATTTTTTGGCTAAAAACAAAGTTGTTCATTGCAGACAATTATCCAGCATTATCTTGGTGATTCTTAACCTTAAGTTAACGCACGAGGTATAATAGCAAATCTATAAGGAGAAAATTTGTGGCTTCTGGTTCAGTTTGGATTATTGGTACTAGCCGCAGTGGTAAAACAACTCGTCTGGTAGAGCAATTTTGTGGTTGGGTGCAAACTGAAAATAAATATATTGAATCATTTTATACTAAAAGAACAAAGCAAGCAGAAGGTGAGCAAATACCAAAACTTTTATATCTTAATTCAACAAGACCAGGAGTTTTAGTCTTAGCTGCCAATGATGATAATCGTCGCGAGTTGGGAGATGTAATTATTACGGCAACTTTGGGAAAATATCCGGTGCGGGCTAAGACACCGCTAGGTTTTTTTCAGGATGAAGTTATTTTATTTTGGCCATTGCTGACTCAGATAATGCAACTAAAAGCGCAATTTCCAGTCCGACTGCGCCCAGAAACAGAGCAAGAACTAGCAACAAAACTTTGGCACGAGCAATTAGACGAAGAAATTCTGCGTTTGGCGGGAATGAGTGAATATCGCTTAGTACGCCGCATTCTCGACTTACTGCAATTAGCTGCTTACAGTGGCGTACCCTGCAAAGATATTGCTCAGATTTTGGCGAGTGGTTTACAGGAGGGCACCACAAACTTAGAACCAGAATTTTTGGCATCTTTGTTATTAGATTGGCGCAATTGGTGTTTAGAAAGGGGATTGCTAACTTATGGGATTATTACCGAACTTTACACTCAACACTTATTAAAAGATCATCTCTACCAGCAACAACTCACAAAACGCTATCAGGCAGTGTTAGCGGATGATGTAGATGATTATCCTGGTGTAGCGCGATATCTGTTTGAGTCGCTGCTAGATCAAGGTGCAGTGGGGGCATTTAGTTATAATCCCGATGGGGCAGTGCGACTCGGTTTAGGAGCAGATCCCAACTACATGCAAGGGTTAGCAAGACGTTGCCGTGTAGAAACCTTGGCAGGGCCTCCTCCAGAATCCCTTGCAGATAGACTTGCATCACCGATGGTGGAATTAGTTACAGAGCAGATGATGCTGCTAAGTTTACCAGAGACAGTGCAATCGATTCAAACCACCTCCCGTGCCCAACTATTACGGCAAACAGCCGAAACAATCGCCAACGCAGTTAAATCGGGGCAAGTGGAACCAGATCAAGTAGCAATTATTGCACCAGGTTTAGATGCGATCGCTCGTTACACCCTAGTAGAAATCCTGACTAAGCAAAACATCCCAGTAGAATCACTTAACGACCAACGTCCATTAATTAGTTCGCCCGTCATCCGTGCTTTGCTAACAATACTGGCACTAGTTTATCCAGGCTTAGGACGCCTAGTTGATCGGGATGCCGTAGCAGAAATGTTAGTTGTCTTGAGCAAAAGCCAACCCCCCCCAGAAACCTCCCCATTCCCCACTACTCATTCCCCAATCCTCACCGACATAGATCCGGTACGCGCCGGTTTGATAGCAGACTACTGCTTTGTACCGCATCCAGAACACCCCAACTTGCTACCAGTATCAGCATTTGAGCGTTGGGATAGAATTGGTTATGCAGCCACCACAGCCTATAATGTGATTCTACAGTGGATAGAACAGCAGCGATCGCAACAAGAACTCCGTCTAATTCCCAGTCCCATTTCCCTTTTAGATAGAGCCATTCAGCGTTTCTTATGGAATGGCAGTAATCTTCCCTACGATCAACTAGCAGCACTCCGAGAACTATTAGAAACCGCCCAACACTATTGGGAAATCGACACCAGACTGCAAACAAATTCAAAATTATCCCCGGTTGGTGAGCGAAGTCGTTCGACGAAGTCGTTCCCGCAGGGTACCACATCCCCCCACACCACCATTGTCGAATTCATTCAACTACTACGCCGTGGTACAATCACCGCCAACCCCTATCCGCTACACCCTGTAGGATCAGCTAAAAAAGCCGTCACTTTAGCTACTATTTTTCAATACCGTTCCAGCAGAAGATTTCACCGTTGGCATTTTTGGTTAGATACAGGCTCACCCCTGTGGGCAAAAGGTGGCGCGGCTACACTTTTTGGCGCACCGTTTTTTCTGCAACAAAGATTAGGTCAACCTTGGACAGCAGAAGATGAAAAATTAGCAGAACAACAAAGATTGCAAAGAATTTTAGTAGATTTGCTCTCTCGCGTATCCGATAAGGTTTATTTATGTCATAGCGATTTAGCCGTGAGTGGACAAGAGCAATTAGGCCCTCTTTTACCTTTAGTAAATAGTTGCGTATCTATTGTTTCTGAATTTGCTAAATAATATTTTGTGTAAATTCAAGGGGTTAAAACCTTACCTCTATATGTAGCTCAGTTTCAGATGGGGATTTATACCCCGACTGAAACTGTTTTTAATGCGCGAATTTTGAATTATGAATTTTCATTCAGAGGACGAATGTCAGTAATTTTACCTCCTAAGCGAGTAATACGGCGCATTTCCTGATTCATGCGGCTATAAGGCACCTGAATCAAAATTGTGCTGCTATTGCGAATTGCATAGCTGTTATTTTCAGTTTGCTCACTTTGCCGTAATCCTTCGACTTCGTAGACAAAGATACGGTCATTTGATGTTGAGCTAGATGCTCTGGTAAATGCAGATTGTCCAAGCATAAATGTTCTCCTGGTTTTGGGAGTGGGGAGTGGGGAGTGGGGAGTGGGGAGTGGGGAGTGGGGAATGGGGAATGGGGAGTGGGGAGTGGGGAGTGGGGAGTGGGGAGTGGGGAGTGGGGAGTGGGGAGTGGGGAGTGGGGAGTGGTTATTATTTATTCCTGCCCTGCCCCCTGCCTCCCCTCTTTCAAGGGTAGGTTTTTCATATTCAGTCTGAAAAAACCTATTTTTTCGTTCCGAAATCTTTCTCCGCGTCCCCGCGTCCCCGCGTCCCCGCATCCCCGCGTCAACCAAAACGCGAAATCTAAAAAACCTACCCGAGCTGCCTCCCCTGCCTTTACTGTGCAATCGTTATACTGGCCACCTTACCCCCTAGCTTATTAATTTGCTGGAGGGTATCTGATAACTGTTCGTAGGGGACGATGAATTCTTTATTGCTGCGACGCACCCAAGGATACCTTGGCAGAGAGATTCCTGCTACTTCTATGCGGTAGAGACGATCTGAAGATCCTTGTGAGGATCTGCCAAAGGTGCGATTAGGCATTACTCCTTGTTTAGAAGGACGGTAAGCAAAACCATCGCTACCACCAGAAGAACCAATAACCGCAGAAGCACTGTTTTTTGCGAGTTCAGCTGCAAGGCGCGAGCTATTTCCTTCTAACTGAGAGCGATCGCTGTTAGCATAGCCCCTATAGAGACGAAACATCCGGGTAAATCCTACGGTTTTTTGACCCGGTTGTGTTGAGAACCCACGATAGTAAGGCACAATGGAGTCACTAAAGCTGGCTTCGTACTCAGCAGAGTCGATATAAGAATCAATGTCTGCCTCAAACCCTTGATTTTGATAACGATCCAAATGTTCAATCACTTCTGATTCATCATAAGGGGCGCGTCCTAGCAAGTGTTTGATGTTCAACTCAATCACTCGTGTTTGGAAATGCGGGTACAGGAATTTGGTTTTGTACAAATCAGATTTGGCAACGGCGCGAACAAATTCACGCACAGTCAATTGACCATTGTTAAGTAGAGACTCCAGACTAGTAAGGCGTTCTGCTGCCATGATATGGTCATTACCTAAAACCTGACGGTAAACCGCATTAATCACGGCTTTAGCATCTTCTGATGTCCAATTTGGACGTAATTCCATCGGTTTGGTGTCGCTAAAGGCGGAAGTTCCTAGACGGGAAGCCGCAGTTGTAATCGCCACTGGTTATTTTCTCCTTGCTATGAATGTTTGGGGGAGTAGGGTAAAAGAAAATGCAAAAAGATTTTGAGTTTGAATTGGGAATTATTTTCCTTTTGTTATGAAATTCAGTGTTGATTGCTCAAAGCCAACAAGCAACTGGGTTTATACTCAGCACTTTACTATATCTACCACTCGACTACCGCGTTGATTCAATCTTTGTAGAGTAGGTGAGAGTTGGTCATAGGCGACAAGATACTCGCTTATACTACGTCGGATTTGGGGAGTACGACTGCTAGCAGCTTGCATGACGCGCACTCGATAGATTTGTCCCCGTTCTCCACTAGTTACACCAGCTAGACCTCTGCCAAAATTGGGTGTGTGGACAGGATTTGCTAAGTTTAAAGCGAGATCCCTTGTTAGCCAAGCTGATTTATTTTTGCCTTGGGCGCGATCGCTGTTGGCATACCCCTGATAAAGTTGCAACATGCGGTTAAAACCTACAGTTTTTTGACCCCGTTGACTTTCAAACCCCCGGTAATGTGGGACGATGGATTCTCCAAAACTTTCTTGATATTCGAGTGAGTCGATGTAAGAATTGATCTCTGCTTCGTATCCTTTTTCGATGTAGAGATTAACGTGGTAGGTAATCTCTGACTCGTCATAGGGTGCGCGGCCGAGAAGATGCTTATAGTTTAATTCGATAAACCGGACTTGTGGCGTTGAGTAAAAAAACTTTGTCCGATACACTTCTGATTGAGCCAAGGCACGCACAAAATCCCGAACCGTGATGTGACCATTGTTAAGCAAGGACTCGGCACTAACTAACCGTTCTACCTCCATTAAATGCTCGTTGCCAAATACCTGACGATAGGCAGCCCAAATAACTATCTTCACATCAGTATCAGTCCAATTTGCCTTTAATTCTACAGGAGATGACTCTGCAAACGGTTCAAATCCTAACTGCTTAGCTGCCATAGAACTTGTCATGTCTAAGTCTCCTTAAATTCAGTTACTCAGTTATCAGTTATCAGTTATCAAGCGTGTTGATAACTAAATCATTGACAAAAATATGCCCAGAATCTCAGACCACTGCCGATGCAACGCAACTGAGCATCAACAATATGCTGTTATTCTGGGCTAGAGGGAACCCTTAGCTAAGGGCATTGATGGCATAGTCAATGTAAGAATTAGCTTCTACAGCTGCATCGCCGCTGAGGCCATGGTTGGTTTTGATATGCTTGAGCGCTTCAATGTACCAACTGGGAGATAATTCAAAGGTTTTGTTAATTTCAGTCAATCCACCAATCAAATAATCATCTATTGGCCCTGTGCTACCTGCAATTAGGCAGTAAGTGATCATGCGGAGGTAGTAACCAATGTCTCGCACACATTTAGCCTTACCTGTAGGTGTTGAAGCATAGTTCGCACCTTGCATTTGAGTGGTGTAAGGAAACTTCTGATACACTGCATTTGCTGCCCCTTCAGCTAAACTCTGAGCTTTGGTGCTGAGGGTTTTAGCAGCATCTAAGCTGGCAGCAGCTTGACGGAAGCGACCAAAAGCAACTTGCAATTCTGTAGAACTCAGAAAGCGTCCTTGAGAATCTGCTGTTGACACTGCTTCTGTTAAAGGAGTTTTCATGCTAAATAGACCTCTCAAAAATTTGGCAAAATGGTTTTCGGTTTTGTAAATTCAAAAACTAGTTGGCTGACTAAGGCAACCCAGCGAGGTTGAAATTCCTTTACCTCCCCACGTTACCGTGTCACCGCGTCTGTTGTACTAACCCACTGCTGAAGCAGCCCGATCAAAATAGCTGCCTAATTCAGCCATCAGTGAGCTACAATCACCACGGGTAACTCCATTAGGATCATTAGCGATCGCGATCGCTGCTTCCTTCATCTTGGAAACTCCCGTACCCACAGAACCACCAGGAACACCCAAAGCAACGTAGGTTTCCCGTAAACCATTCAAACAGCGATCGTCTAAAACACTAGCATCACCCGTAAACACGGCGTAGGTTACATAGCGGAGAATAATTTCCATATCCCGCAAGCAGGCAGCCATCCGGCGGTTGGTGTAAGCATTACCACCTGGAGCAATCAATTGGGGTTGTTCTACAAACAATGCCCGCGCTGCATTAGCCACAATAGCAGATGAATTTGAGGTAATGCGGTTGACAACATCCATGCGCTTGCTGCCTTCCGCTACCATGTTCTTTAAAGCATCGATTTGAGAATCATTAACATATTCGCCCCGTGTATCTGCCTGAGCAACCACTTTAGTAAAAGCGTCTAACATTCCAAAATCTCCTTCCTGTTTTGGCATGAATTAAAGCGGCTCAAAGGCTGATTGTTAAAGTAAGATATTGAACTGTGAGTATTGAGCAATAAGCAAACAACATTGTGCAAAAGGATAACAAGGAAAGCATAGCTAACGCTGTTTGTCAATATTAGAGCAACAAATTACACAGTTTAATAACTAATCTAGAGATCCATCACAATCAATTCCTCAAGCTTTATTAGTCTGTCAAGTTTAAATTGAGGGATAAAAATTCTCCACGTCCCCGTGTCAGTTTAAACCTGTCAATTTTGGGTCAACAGATAGCTTGAGGGAATCTGAACCCCGACCTCAAAGTCAAGAGTTCAGTACCTTTTGAACCACTTTTGATTAAACCAATCCGTTTGTGCAAATCTTGTGCAATTTCCCAAACATTCTGAAAAACTTGATTAAGAAATATGAATAACATAAAGAGTACTGAGTATGGTAAAACCCAACAGAGCAACGTCAATGTTGGGTTTAGCCCCTCCAAACTACTTTTAACTTTGCTACTGAAATGGGGGTAAATTACTCGGGTCAATACCCTGTGATTGTAAATAAGCAATCAGTAGTTCTTTTTGTTGACGTTCTTGTTGGGCACGTTGACGTTCTTGTTGGGCACGTTGACGTTCTTGTTCAATTTGTTCTACAGCCCAAGGCAACAAATTACCTGCTTGGTTCCACCAACGCAACCAATAACCTGTTCGTCCTTCTTTTGTCCCTTGCCAGGTTCCCAAAAACAAACCCATCGCATCCACCCAATGATGACCATTTTCATCAGGTTGTTTTAACTCATAGCGTCCATTTTCTAGTTGATAATATTCCAATAAACCACTATCTGGTTCCAAAATCACATAAATAGGAATCTGCAAAATCTGCTCGTAAAAAAACCACTTTCCAGGCGGATAAGTCCGCTTGACTGAATATTCTCCGCCGTCTTTATCTGAGAGAAATTCCATCACAATGCTTGGAATTTCACCTTCTAGAATCGGTGTGTAACTTTTACGATTATTGAGAATTTCTTTGACTGACGACACATACACCCAGTCTGGTGCTTTGATGATTAATTGCCCATTCACTGTGGCACACAAGCCAAAATTTGCAGCGATTAATATTTGCGGTTGGATGAAGCCACTAATTTCTAAGCTTTCGCGCAACGCACCAGCCAATATTGGCTGACCGGTATTCTCCACTGGTTCATCCTCTAGTTGAAAGTCTTTGGGTAAGGCTTCCCAAGTGATTACCAGTTGATTTGATGATTTGGCTTGGCTGAGTTGGGTTGCCATGTACACAGCATGAGTGTCAATCTGTTCTTTATTTTATCGCTGATTAAGCGAAGTTGAAACTTTTAACTAGGAGAATTGGCTTCTGTGAGTTGGGCGATGGTAAATGATAAGGGCTGAGAATTTAACTTTGCGGGTAAGATAACAGGGGGTTTATAACTATGTACTGGCTTGATAGCAGCAAGAGCGATCGCCAATGTCAAACTTACCATTCTCACAATACTTTGCAAATTCATAAATCGTTTTTTCTATTGGTGAATCGCTATTTAGATAATAAAAGTATAAATTTTTACTTACAATACTAAAAATTACTTATGCTTAAAACTCTTTTGGTGTCAGCATTTCACCTATTATGACCAGCAGTTTAAAAGTACAATAATTTACTAGATTCAACAAATGAACTACAATAAAATTTTACAAAAATAGCGTTCTTTATTTAAGTAATATCTTGGATTATTTACACAGCCGAAACAGTGTCAATTAATAGGTATAGAAAAACATCACTATGTTCTAATAAAAATCCCTCTCTTTACTCAAGAGAAGGAAAGATTTTTGCTTTACAAAAACTGAGGGTGAAGTCTTTTATAAATCAAAACCGTTCAGCTAGGGCTAAAAAATTTTTCTACGCTATTGCCCAATCTCTAATCCTCTGACCCTTTTACTTACTGCCAAACAAAAACTTTAGCTTCGTATGGGCCTAAATCTGTAATGATGCCATCATCACCAGCTTCGAGATCATAATCAGCTGTCCACTCGTGCCATGTACCACCAATAGGGAAGTTAGGGACATGATAGCCTCCGAGGAAATTTTCACTGAAGTTAGCTACCACAACCACACGAGAACCTTCATCATTCCAGCGGCTATAAGCTAATACCTTGGCTTCGGGATTTTCGTGAATAAAATCGATATTTTCTGTGTAAAGAGCATGATTACCTTTACGCAAGTTCGTTAAACCTTTGTAGTATTCAAACAAACCGCGATTTAAATCATTACCTAATAGCGTCCAATCGATTTTAGCTGAATCTTGAGTTTTGGGTTTATACTCACCATATTCTTCACCCATCCAAATCAAAGGCACACCAACCGCTGTCATCAAAATCGCTGCACCTAACTTAGCCCGTCGAAAAGCTTCTTCATCAAAAATTTCTCGATTTCCCAACTCTACCATCAAATGATTATGGTCGTGGTTAGTTAAGTAATTAACTACATTCGTAGCACCCATGAAGCCTTGACGCTTACAATCAATGACGTCTTTCAGACGTTCTAAATCAAAGGTATCTCCACAGATATGTTCTAAAATACAGTGATAAAAACTGTCATGCCAGCAGCCATCCATTGGCCCATCGACATTAGTAATACTAGTAGTTTCAGGAATATGTTCTGCAATGTTGTAAAAAGGTTTAGAACCAGCTGTTTGTTTAGCTTCCTGAACAATCCAATGCATAAAATCGTAGTTGGCTATTTGTCGTGCTGCATCATAGCGAATCCCATCTATATGATATTCCTCAATCCAAAAACGGATTGTATCGCCAATAAATCGCCGTGCTGGATAAGTCTCTAAATTCTCGTCGTAATGTTCGTAATTAAACTCAGGCCCCCAACTGTTATCGGGATCACGAGGAGAGTGGTGAAACCAATAATCATGGTCAATTTGCGTTAACGGGCTGCTGGATTCTGAATGGTTATAAATACCGTCAATAATGACTCGAATACCTCGTTTATGACACTCATCAACCAGCTGTTTTAATTCAGCAGTGGAACCATAACTCGATTCTGTTGCAAGGAAATGCCGAGGATTATAACCCCAGCTATAATCACCTGGATATTCTTTGATTGGCATTAATTCAATAGCATTAATCCCTAGCTCACACAAATAGTCTAATTTTTCCAGAACATGTTTGTACTTCCCTCGTGCATAAGGGTCATCCTCTCCACCAGAAAAATCTCCAACGTGCAATTCATAAATGACTAATTCGTGATCAGCAGGTAGAGGTTTATCATCATTTTGCCAAACATAAGTATCAAGAATTTTTGTGCCATCTTTTACCCGGATAACACTATCATCTTTTCCACTTAATTCATCTATATCAGTTGCATAGGGATCTGTAACATCAACCCACTGTTCTGGTTCAAAAAACCACGAATTTGTCTGAACCCGAAACTTATATTTATATGTGCCATCTTCTAATTCAACAGTTGTGCGAAAATAACCATCATCGCCTTTCTCCATTGGAATTTCTTGCCAATCAGAAAAGGAACCAATTAACGCTGCTCCTTTGTTATAAGGTGCAAACAAGTTAAACTCAATTGGCTTTGTCATAGGGTTGTTAAAATAGAAAATGTTAGCAAAATTATTTTCTGATGTTAAATCAAATATGCCAATAGTTCTATGGAAATAATTAGATAATTATTGCCTCTATCAATAGAAATAATTTGTGAATTGTATTTAATGTTTTCAGTATGATATATCTTGTAAAAGGGAGTGGGGAGTGGGGAATGGGGAGTGGGGAATGGGGAATGAGTGTTTGTATTTCTCTCCCTGCCTCACAGGTGTAGGTAACTGTTTAACAGCAGATTGTCCGCCTTTACGATTTGCTCAAACGCTTGCAGCCTTCGCCAATCGTTTCGCTGAACCGGGCGGTGGCAATCTCAATGGTAGACAATCCTCAGACGGCCCTTGGACTCATCGATGGACTTGCTCCCCAACTTGATGGCTACCATCTATTTCACGCCACGTGTGCTAATCTACTGCGCCGCATGGGAGCCTCTGAAGAATCCGCACAGAGCTACGCACAAGCGCTCGTGTTGGTCACTAATGACAGCGAACGCCGCTTTAGAAAGCGCCGCATGGGAGGCTCATTTGTTACACACAATTAAGAAGTGCTATAAATGCGACATATTAGTGTAATTTCCCGGATTTTTAGCCACAAGCATTATATTCTGATAACAGGTTACAAACTTGAGAAACTTCCATGTCGCCACTGATCTCCATTGTCATCATTAATTACAACCGGGAGCGTTATCTTGAGGCAGCGATCGCCAGTGTCTTAAAGCAGACGTGGCAAGACTTTGAGTTGCTGATCTGGGATGATGGCTCAACAGATAATTCAGTGGCGATCGCTCACGAGTCTGCTCGGCAAGATGGGCGAGTGCGCTTAGTTGAGGCATCCCATCAAGGAGTGGCGGCGGCGTGTAAGTCAGCGATTGAGCTAACTAGCGGTGCTTACATCGGCATAGTAGATAGTGACGATGTCTTAGCACCTACGGCATTGGCAGAAACGGCGACAGTACTTAACCGCTATCCGCAAACGGGCTTTGTTTATACTGACTATTTAAATATTGATGAAGCAAGTAAAGTCATAGGCTACGGTCATCGCTGTAATATTCCTTACTCTCCAGCAGGTTTGTTACTAAACTTCATGACGTTTCATTTCCGGCTAATACGACGCTCTGTTTACGAGCAAGTAGGAGGTGTAAATGAGTCTTTCTCTTTATGTGCTTATGACTATGACCTATGTTTGCGACTGTCAGAAGTAGCTCAGGTGCGGCGGTTGAAAAAGCCACTCTATTTCTACCGAGTTCATTCTCAAAGTATCTCTATTACTAGGAAAACAGAGCAAATTCTCTGGTCGCAAAAGGCGATCGCCCAAGCTTTGCAACGACGTGGGTTAGCACATAAGTTGCAAATTGATGTGGAATTGTCTACGGGCCGCTTTCTGTTGCGTCGCAAAAAACCTTTATTACCAAACATCGCCGCCACAGTCGGGTGTTTGCTACTGGGTACAATCGTAGGTGCTGGATTCGCCCACGCTCAACCGATTGTTCCTGCTGCGGATGGTACAGGTACGATTGTCACTCCCAATGGTAACAGGCTGGATATTACTGGTGGTACGACTTCTGGCGATGGGGCTAATCTGTTCCACAGCTTTCAACAGTTTGGGATTAGTGCAGAACAAATCGCCAACTTTCAAGCCAATCCTGCTTTACAAAATATCTTGGGTCGAGTCACTGGCGGTAATGCTTCGGTGATCAATGGCTTGATTCAGGTGACTGGTGGGAATGCTAATTTGTTTTTGTTGAATCCATCTGGCTTGATTTTTGGGCCAAATGCCAGCTTAAATGTCCCTGGCGCATTCACGGCGACAACAGCCAATGGTATCGGTTTTGGGGATAGTTGGTTTAATGCGATCGGTGCTAATGATTATAAGGTCTTGGTTGGACAACCCAATGGCTTTGCGTTCACCACTAACCAGCCAGGAGCAATTATTAATGCTGGGAATTTAGGGGTGGGTGTGGGACAGAATTTTGCTCTGTTGGGTGGTACGGTGGTCAACACTGGACAGATTTCTGCACCGGGGGGGCAAATCGTCATTACATCTGTACCAGGGCAAAATTGGGTAAGACTGAGCCAACCGGGAAATTTGTTGAGTTTGGAAATTCAGCCCCTGAGCGCTAGTGGTAGCCAACCCAATGATTGGACAATCCCTGTTGCTTCGATACCGGAATTGCTGACGGTTGGTAACACTGGGTTAACTGCTAAACCCGACGGCACTGTGGAACTAACGGACTCGAAAGTCACGATTCCCACAACTGCTGGTACGACTATTATCTCTGGCAAGCTTGATGTATCTGGGCCAACAGGTGGCAAGGTTGGTATTTTCGGTCAACGGGTGGGATTGATTGGTGCAAATATTGACGCCTCTGGTACTAATAATGGTGGCACTGTCTTGATTGGTGGTGATTACCAAGGTAGGGGCACTGTACCAAATGCTACGCAAACTTATGTTGATTCCAAATCAGTCATTAATGCCGATAGTACCTTGAATGGCAATGGCGGGCGTGTGATTGTTTGGGGTAACGATACAACAAGGTTTTTTGGTAACATTTTCGCGCGTGGTGGCATCAACGCTGGCAATGGTGGGTTTGTAGAGGTATCAGGTAAGAACTTTTTGACCTTCCAGGGACAAGTAAATACCTCAGCTACTAATGGTAAATTTGGCACGTTATTATTAGACCCCAGCACATTAACTATTATTGATGCCCCATCGGGAGGTACGTTTGATGCTACGGCTGGTAGTATTCTCTCTAGCACTCCAGATAGCGGTGCTAATACTGTTTCTTGGGGTGCGATCGCCGCTTTAGGATTTGGTACAAATATTAACTTACAAGCGACTGGCAATATTACCATCAATTCAATCACAGGTGGCACGCCGGGAGTCACAACCCCTGGTATTGCGACGTTAAACTTGGGCAGTGGTAGCTTTAGTCTGACCTCAAGCAGTGGTTCTGTAATTTTTGCTACTCCCACTGATACCATTAATACAAGTGGGGGAGATATCAACATCTCTGGCGCTAGTTTAGCACTGGGAAATCTCAACACAAATGGTGATTCCAGTAGCGATAGTGGTGATGTGACGTTATCTGCAAGTGGCAACATCACCGCAGGTAATATTATTGCTACTGGTGCTGGCTACGGCTACTCAGCAGGTAATATTTCAGTTACAAGTACCAATGGTGCGATTACTCTCGGTCAACTTGATACCAGCACTACTGAGAGTGGGTTTGCAGGTGGTACAGGAGGAACGGTAACTTTAAGTGCTACTGGTGATATTGTCACAGACATAATTAATTCTTTTGCTGATGATACTTCCGCCACAGGTACTGGTGGTGCGGTGACGGCAACAAGCACAGCAGGCAGTATTACCACAGGTGCAATCAACTCTTATGTATTCAAGACTGGAGGCGGTGAATTTACAGCCACAGCTGGTGCAGTTAACTTAACGGCTAGAGATAATATTACCGTGAATGGGGGAATTGATGCCTCGGCGATCGCCACCGGAACTGATGGTAATGCGACAGCTACAGGTGGCAATGTCACTCTCCAAACTACCAATACTGCTGGTAGCACAATTCGTTTTGGCAGCATCAACACTCAAGCCATCACCAGCACTGGTGAGGGTAATGTTGTTACGGGTGGTGATGTGCAAGTATTAACTAATGGACTCGTGCAAGGGTTTAGCACCGTTTTTGACGGTAATACAATTGTGACTCGCGGCGCGTTCTCGGTTGTCGAAGCCCCACTAATAACCTTTGCACCTCCCATTGGCGGTAATGTGACAATTCGCCATGATGGCGGCCCCGATAATGTACCATTTACTGTGGGTGATGCAAGTATCAATGGTACAGCCGGAGCAATTAATGCCGGAGCAACTTCGGTAATTGCTTCAGGTAGTTTTCCCGTCTTACCTAATGGTGGCACTGCCAGTGGTACGCCAACCGGGATCACGATTAATTCTGTGAACACGTCGCCAACATTGACAACCAATACCCTGTTGTCTGGCAATGCCCAATCCAATCAACCCTTTACATTTACATTTACCGCTAGTACAACTGATGTCAACTTAGATAACACTACCGTTATTATTGACGCCATCCTCGCAGGAACACTGAGACGCGGCGATACAATTTTAGCTGCTGGCGATACGTTAACACCAGGTGAAACACTCATCTACACACCGCCAAATAATACCACCGGGCTGATTAATGCATTTACAGTCAGAGCAAGCGATCGCGTTTCCTCTTCAGCACCTGTACAAGTGGCAATTAATGTCAATAATCAGATTTCCCCATGCTCATTTAATTGTGACGGCAAACCAGGTAATGATCCAGGTGATGGTGGTACAAACGGTACTGATGATAAAAATCCCACTCCTGAAGACAAATTTACAGATACATTTGCCCAAGAATTAGGCGTTCCCAGTCCCAAAGTTAAAACACTGGATGATGCCAAAAAAATTGCTCTGGAAATTGAGAAAGCCACTGGTGCTAAACCTGCATTTATTTACCTCAGCTTTGTGCCTGTCGAGACCATTCCTCAAACTGATCCCAACAAAGCTGCTAATAAACAGTTGTTAACTGTAGAACAGCAAGATAGCGATCAGCTCGAAATAGTAGTAGTCACTGGCAAGGGAGATCCCATCCGCAAGCGAATTTCAGAAACAACAAAAGCTAATGTATTAAAAGTAGCTAATGAATTTCGTGACCAAATCGTCAATCCCCGCAACCGTCGTCGTAAAAGCTACTTACGTTTTGGCAAACAATTACACGGCTGGATTATTGCACCATTAGAAGCGGATTTACAAGCGCGAGGCATCACTAATTTAGTTTTTATCCCAGATGTCGGATTACGTTCTACCCCCATAGCAGCTTTGCACGATGGTAAAGGGTTTTTGGTAGAAAAATATAGCATTGGCTTAATGCCTAGTCTCAGTTTGACTAACACCCTCTACGCAGATATCAAAAAAGCCCAAGTTTTAGCTATGGGGGTTTCTCAGAGTACTCAAGAACAACGACCTCTACCAGCAGTGCCGATTGAATTATCCACACTAGTAAATAGACTCTGGCGAGGGAGATTATTGTTAGACAAGCAAGCTACTTTAGACAATCTCAAAAATGTCCGCCGCAGTCAACCTTTTGGCATCATTCACATGGCAACCCATGCCGACTTTATCAGAGCTGATGATACTGCTGATACTTTGAGCAAATCCTACATTCAGTTGTGGGAGGACAAATTACGCTTAAACCAGATACGACAATTACGGTTGAATGATCCTCAAGTTGAGATGTTAGTGTTGAGTGCTTGTAGAACAGCTGTTGGGGACGAAAAAGCCGAAATTGGCTTTGCAGGTTTAGCAGTATTGGCGGGTGTGAAAACCAGTGTTGCTAGTTTGTGGACAGTCAATGATGCAGGTACAGCGGCATTAATGACAAAGTTTTATGAAAATTTAAGGACATCTCCCATTAAAGCAGAAGCCCTTAGACAAGCTCAGTTGGCTATGGCTAAGGGACAAATTTTCTTAAAGGATGGTCAAATTCAAGGTTTCGCAGATGTCAAGAACTTGCCTTTACCTCCTGAAAGTATAGACAACCCTGATGAATCGCTATCCCATCCTTATTATTGGGCAGCATTTACAATGGTTGGTAATCCTTGGTAGCCTACATCAACTTGAGGCTAGAAGCATGACTACAGTAGCAATTTTACCAACAACAGACCCTAGTGGTGAGAAATCCTATCGTGCGATCGCAGGAGATAAACATTCTGTTGGTAAAACTGCGGGGCAAGCTTTAGATGCCTTAACTGCCCAGTTGGGTGAGATTGAATTTAGTGCGCTACTGGTTATTCAAAGCTTTCGCCCTGATACATTCTTTAGTGCCCAGCAACAAGAACGGTTATCAGAACTAATGAGATTATGGCGATTAGCACGAGATCAGGGGCAAGAATTGCCACCAGAACAACAAGCAGAACTGGATAACTTGGTTGAGGCTGAATTGAAAGCGGCAACAGACCGCACCGCTGCGTTGATGCAGCTAGAAAATTCATGAATCCATACTATGATGCGATCGCTGGGCGTGCCAAGCATCGTTGTGAGTACTGCCAAGCTCCTGAAGTCGTTTTCAATTTTCCGTTTGAGGTGGAGCATATTATTCCAATTTCTCGGCAAGGTGCAAATAACAAAGCAAATCTAGCCCTTGCGTGTCGCTCTTGTAATCTCCGTAAAGGAACTCGTATTAGTGGCACTTTGCCTGATTCCAACATTGAAGTTCGGTTATTTCATCCAAGAGAAAATCAGTGGAGTGAAAATTTTCAGATTGATGTCAAATCTGGCGAAATTAGGGGCATGACTCCAGTTGGAGAAGTTACAGTAGAGTATTTGGCGATGAATAGTCTTGCTCAAGTAGCAGCACGGCAATTATGGATTCGATTGGGGTTGTTCCCGTAGTTATACAGCACAACAATACCCAGAAGTCCGACCATTTTAAAACATGCATTTTACAATAAAACGATGATATATGGTGGAGTTTTAATTATGTTTAGTAATGTAAGTGAACCGGAATTATTAGCTCACAAAGTTACTCATGACTACAACCCTCGTCAGATTTTGAGTATACAAGAATTAAGTGTTTTAAACGAGCGAGCTAACTGGCAAGGACTAATTCAGCTGGCTGGACATTTAACAATTATGGGATTTTCTGGCTACCTGTGGGCGACGAGTTGGGGCAATTGGTGGCTAGCAATTCCGGCATTAGTAATTTATGGTTTTAGTTTGGCGGCAATGTTTGCACCCATGCATGAATGTGTTCACAGAACCGCTTTTGCTCATAAACGTTTGAATGATGTTGTCGGATGGTGTGCTGGCTTGCTTTCTTTTTACAACATCACTTTCTACCGCTATTATCATAAATGGCATCACCTCTATACACGCGTTCCCAACAAAGACCCAGAACTGACCGACCTCCAACCAAGTAACTTGGGTATGTATTTGTTAGTAATTAGCGGTTTACCTTGGTGGCTAGATAAAATACGTGGACATTTTCGTGCTGCCCTCGGTCAACTTGACGATTGCCCATTTATTACAGAAACCGCAAAAGCTAAAGTTATTCACTCTACTCGCTGGCAATTGATTGTTTATCTAAGTGCGATCGCCCTTTCAATCGCAGTCGGTCAACCTTGGTTTATAATCTATTGGCTATTACCGCTTTTTGTCGGTCAACCAATTCTACGTTTTATTCTGCTGGCAGAACATACAGGCTGTTCTCTTGATGCTCATCCCCTCACGAATACGCGCACTACACTAACATTCTGGCCTGTGCGATTTTTCATGTGGAATATGCCATTTCACGCAGAACATCATTTATATCCATCGATTCCTTTCCATGCACTACCTACAGCACATCAGCAATTAAGTCCCCACTTTGAACACATTACGCCTGGCTATATAAAAGTCAACAAAGATATTCTCAACTGGTCGCAGCAATAGCAACTGCGCGAGTTCATTCGTGAGGAAATCATTGACTACGCCACTAGATTGGTAAGCGATTGATATCTCTGTTGCAACCAATTACTACCATTGCAGAACCCTTTTCTAAACGCCTGTTGGGGTTAGGATTGATTTGAAATTTTCCATCTTGGCTTACTGCTAGTAAGTTTAAACCAAAGCGATTACGCAGTTGCAACTCGGCGATCGTTTTGCCGTGAAATTCATCAGGCACGATTAACTCTACAATACTGTTATCTGGGTCAAGGTCAAACCGATCTAAAATTGCTGGTTTGGTAAGTGTACGCGCCAAGGCACAACCCGCCTCATACTCAGGGAACACAACATGATCTGCACCAACTCGCCGTAATAATTTGCAGTGAACTTCGCTAGATGCTTTGGCAACTACGTGAGGAACACCACCTTCTTTGGCATTAAGAGTGGTAATAATACTTTCTTGAACATAGTTACCAATTGCTACAATTACTGTGTCAAATTCAAAAACTCCAGCTTCTCTAAGTGCAGCAGGTTCTGTAGAATCTAGTTGCAAAGCATGACCAACTATTTCTTCGGTTAATGCATCTGCAACTCGTTTTTCATCAATATCTGTAGCTAGTACTTGATAACCCAAGTTATGCAGTGTTGAACAGACGGAACGACCAAAACGACCTAACCCAATGACAGCAAATTGATGGTTATCTTTACGTAAACTGCGAAAAAAACCTAATGATGATAGATTCACCTTTATTATCCTTGTGATGGCTCCCTGGTTCTAGGACAAAAAACGGTTAAACCGCATGAATTTCAAATTTTATTTTTTGCCTAATATTATGTATTTTATCAGTTTAGTTATTGATCATTTGTCATTGGGAATGGGGAATTGGCAGAGGCGAAGGTGCTGAGGAGGTAGGCAAGGTGGGAACATATAGCAGTCGCTACTCCCCCTCACTTTTCCTAAACTATCCGACAAGTAAATTTTCTTCAGGATAATGAACTCTACTCGGTCGGGGATCTCCTAAGATAGCTGACATCAGTAGTAAAACACCGACTCTTCCAATATACATTGTGGCAATTAAAATCAGCTTGGCTGTCGTGGAAACACTACCTGTGATTCCTGTAGAAAGTCCTACAGTGGCGAAGGCTGATACTACTTCAAACAAAATTTGGATAAAATCTAACTTTGGATCTGTCAAAGCAATTAAAATTGTTGATATAATCACGGTCGCTACCGAACCAACTAGCACTCCGACAGCTTTTAAAATTAGATTTATAGCTATCTTACGCTCATATAATAAAACTTCTTCTTTACCCTGAAGGATTGATTTTGTACAACTGGTTAGTACTCTGAGAGTTGTTGTTTTAATACCGCCTCCTGTACCACCTGGGCTAGCACCAATAAACATCAAGGCAATGGTAATAAATAGACCAGCAGTAGTCATTTTACCAATATCAATGGTGTTAAAGCCAGCAGTTCTAGGTGTCACTGATTGAAACCAAGCTAATAATAACTGGTCTCTAAAATTAAGAGATCCGAAGGTTTCAGGATTTCTAAACTCTATACATAAAAAAGCGATTATTCCTATGATTAATAATATAATTGTTGTGCTAGTTGCAACTTTAAAATCTAAAGAAAAAACTTGGGCCTGAGTTTTTTTGAGTAGGCGATCGCGCAACCAAAGATACGCTTCTAAAATCACCTGATAACCAATACCTCCCAAGATAATTAACACTGTAATAGTGAAGACTACTAAAAAAGAAGATTGATAACCAATAAAACTATCTTTAAATAGGCTAAACCCTGCATTATTCCAAGCATTAACACTATGAAAAATTGCTAACCAAAGTCCTTTTTCCCATCCATAATCGGGAACAAAGGCTATTAACAGCAAAAGTACTCCCGTAATTTCAAAAATCAAAGTTGTCGCAATAATTGAGCGGATAACTTGAGAACTGCCACTCATTCCTGGTCGGTCTAAAGCTTGTTGAATTGCGACTTTTTGCCGGAGGTCGAACTTCCGCCCGATGAGCAAAATCAAAAAGGTTGTAGTTGTCATGTAACCCAACCCACCAATTTGAGCCAACAACGCAATAAACAACTGTCCCCAAAAGGAAAAATAAGTACCAGGATCAACTACTGACAAACCAGTCACACAAACTGCGGAAGTCGAAGTAAAAAGCGCCACAATTAAGTTATTCCACGTACCATCACTAGTAGCAAAAGGCATCATTAATAAGATGGTTCCCACTGTGATGACAGCCAGAAATCCCAAGCAAATTGTGCGAGTAACAGTCATAAGTTAATTTAAAATCCCAAATGGAAAGTTTTTGTAGGTATCCCAGCAACATAAGTATAAAAACGTTTTCTCCTCAAGGTAAACTTGGGTTTACCTACTTGAAAGCAAAAATACCCTAATTTAATTAAAAACACACATGGTAGCCTAACCAATATGTTTTTTTAAACTGCTTTTTTCATGAGTGCAACACTGTACCAACAAATTCAACGATTTTACGATGCTTCCTCCGGCCTGTGGGAACAGATTTGGGGCGAACATATGCACCACGGATACTATGGTGCTGATGGAACCGAGAAAAAAGACCGTCGTCAGGCTCAAATTGATTTAATCGAGGAATTGCTCAGTTGGGGAGGGATACAAGCAGCAGAAAATATCTTAGATGTAGGTTGTGGTATTGGTGGTAGTTCTCTCTACTTGGCAGAAAAATTCCATGCCAAGGCTACAGGAATTACACTCAGCCCTGTACAAGCCGCAAGAGCAACAGAACGAGCTTTGGAGGCTAATTTGAGTCCCAGAACACAGTTTCAAGTCGCCAACGCTCAAGCAATGCCTTTTGCAGACAATTCTTTTGACTTGGTTTGGTCATTAGAAAGTGGTGAACATATGCCCGATAAAACCAAGTTTATGCAAGAGTGTTACCGGGTGCTGAAACCCGGTGGTACCTTGATGATGGTGACATGGTGCCATCGACCGACTGATGAGTCACCTCTAAGCGCAGACGAACAAAAGCATTTGCAGGATATTTATCGAGTGTATTGTTTGCCTTATGTAATTTCTTTGCCTGAGTATAAAGCGATCGCCCATCAACTACCATTACATAATATCCGTACCGCTGATTGGTCAACAGCTGTAGCCCCATTTTGGAATGTGGTGATTGATTCGGCATTGACTCCTAGTGCAATTTTAGGTTTAGTGCGATCGGGCTGGAGTACAATTGTTGGGGCTTTATCGCTGGGTTTAATGCGTCGGGGTTATCAGCGTGGGTTAATTAAATTTGGCTTGTTATGTGGAGTTAAATAACTTAAAAAGGACTAGGGAGAAATAACCAACGACAGTAGGTGTTTAGCAATGCTCATTAGACCTCCTGTAAAAGTCGGATACTCGCCAGAAAATATATTTTCTGGCTGATAACTCAAGTCGGTTTCAACCGACTAATAACAGTATTTTTAGTCCGTTTCAACGGACTTTTGCTATTAGGCAGAGACTTGAGTCTCTGACGGTTCAAGTATTTTTGCAAGAAGTCTATTGGTGTCAACTTCAGCAAAAAACAACTATAGCAATCATAAATCATTCGTGAGAACTAAGCTCCCCGGCTTCCCAAATAAGTCGGGGAGCTGGGCACCGCGAATTATCAATACAACAGATGAGTTGTTGAACATTTTGGAGTCAAACAAGGTGAAAATTGCAGTTTGGATATTAGGCGATCAGCTTGATCAAAAACAAGCAGCCTTACAAAGTTGTTCTCATCTAGATAATGTACCTGTTATTTTCATTGAGTCACTCCACCATGTCCAAGCGAGACCTTATCATCGGCAAAAGCTAGTTTTAGTTTGGTCAGCAATGCGACATTTTGCCGAAGAATTACGACGCTTAAAATATGCAGTAACCTACAAAATAGCCGAAGATTTTACAGCACCACTCCAAGAATGGATCAAAATAAATCAAATTACTGAATTACGGGTGATGACGCCCAATGATCGGCCATTCACCCACATGATTCAAAACTTAGAACTTCCTTGTAAAATTACTCTGATTCCTAACAATCATTTTTTGTGGAGTCAAGCAGAATTTACCGATTGGGCTAAAGCTCGCAAACGCTTATTAATGGAAGACTTTTATCGAGAAGGTAGGCGACGTTTTCAAATTTTAATGGAGCAAGATAAACCTCTTGGCGGACAGTGGAACTTAGATAAAGAAAATCGGCAACCACCCAAAGGTAAGTTAAATACACCATCTGCACAATGGTTTGAACCAGATGAAATTACACTTGATGTGATTACCAAAGTTAATTCTCTTTCTGTTGCAACCTATGGTGAAGTAGAATCTTTTGGCTGGGGGATAAATCACACACAAGCACTTCAAGTATTAGATTGGTTTATTGAACATCGGTTAAAGCATTTTGGCCCATATCAAGATGCAATGGTAACGGGAGAAGAAACAATGTGGCACGCGCTACTTTCTCCTTATCTAAATATTGGCTTACTACGACCAATCGATGTGATTCAAGCTGCACAACAAGCTTATCAACAACAACAACTACCTCTAAATAGTGTGGAAGGTTTCATCCGTCAGGTGTTAGGTTGGCGAGAATATATGCATGGCATCTATCACTATGTCGATGCGGATTATCCAGATAAAAATTGGTTTAACCACACACAACCGCTACCAGAATTTTTCTGGACAGGTAAAACAAAAATGAATTGTTTGCACCAGGTTCTTAAGCAGGTGCAAAAAACTGGTTATGCTCATCATATCCAAAGGTTAATGGTATTAAGTAATTTTGCGTTAATTGCGGGACTTTCACCACAAGAAGTAGAAAACTGGTTCCATGCAGCGTTTATTGATGCCTATGATTGGGTGATGCAGACAAATGTCATTGGCATGGGTTTATTTGCCGATGGGGGGATATTAGCATCGAAACCCTATGCGGCATCTGCTAACTACATCAATAAGATGAGTGATTATTGCAAAAGTTGTGTTTATAATTACAAAGAGCGTACAGGTGAAAATGCTTGTCCTTTTAATTTCTTCTATTGGAATTTTCTTGAGCGACATCGCGATAAACTACAGAATCAAGGACGCATGAGTTTTATTTTGAAAAACCTTGATAAAATGTCTCCCCAAGAATTACATTCTATCCGCGAACAATCTCAAGCATGGCATAAATACAGCAGGAAATAGGGAATAGGGAACAAAGCGCAACTATAAGCTGTTCCACATATAACTTGCATAATTAGGGCGGGCAAGATGCCCACCCCACAAGAGTTTTATTTAATTTGATTATGTAATTTAGATGTTTTTTAGCTTAAACATTATTTAGACTCAAGAGAAAATTTAAGCTGTTTTAAAAAATCGGATAATCTCGCGGACATGATCAAGAAATTGTCCGTCTGTTGAAAGTTGAGCGATCGCATTTCTAGCTTCTCTTCCTAAACGTTCGTGTTCATTGTGATTTATTGCACGTAATTCTTCTAAATTAGCCGCAATTCGAGCTAAATCTCTACGAGTTTCATCGGTCAAACGTTGTTGATTTGCTGGCAAAGAATCAGATTTTTCTGGGTTTAGTTGGTCTTCTAATGTTTGCACTTTTTGTTCTAAAATAGAGAAGCGATCGCGAAGTTCAATAATATCTTGGCGGGGATACTTCCATTCTTGGCTAATCATTGTTAACCGTGCATATAAATACTCATAAGCACGAATAGCTGGACGTAGAATAGTTAATAACAAAGCTGCACCAGAACTGATATATCCCACAGCACTAATACCAGTAGCCGCAAGAGTATAAAGACCAATAGCTGAGAGTAAGTGTAAAGCAATAGCTAGTAAAAGCGATCGCTTTGCCAAAACCTGAACGTAATCTACTTTTTTTTCATCAACTGGAATATCTTTTTCCGCTGATTGTGCTGCTTCTGCTAAAACTTCTTTAGCTTGAAAATATATATTCCACGGTACAGTCACAATTACCAACAACCACCAAAAACTTGCACCACCAATTACCCAATCGAGGAAGTTACCAGTAGGTACATGAAACCATTGGAGCGTGCTAAAACCAAGCAACACAAGAATTACAATTCCTGCAACAGAACTGATAAATAAATTGAAATACATTTTGCTATGTCTCAAATGAAACTATCACCTCGATCATGACTATGGCTGAGCAGTTATACGGAAATACTTGTGATGGTTTTGTGAGTTGCACATGGACTGGGGACTGGGGACTGGGGACTGGGGACTGGGGACTGGGGACTGGGGACTGGGGACTGGGGACTGGGGACTGGGGACTGGGGACTGGGGACTGGGGACTGGGGAATTGTCATTTGTTATTAATTATTCTCCGCGTCCCCGCGTCCCCGCGTCCCCGCGTCCCCAGTCCCTCACTGAATCAAATAACTACGCCAAACTGGTTGAGTATTTTTACTAGCCTTATCTGGTAGTAGTAATCGCCAAGTTTTGCCTTCTTGCTGAATTTGCAGGTAAACTTCAAAGGGTTTTTGGGGTTGCGTCAAGCGTCTTTTTGGTAGTTTGATAATCAAGTCGTAGGTTCCCCGGACACGGAAAGCTGGTAAACTATCAATATTCAGCGGTTGTTCTTGCTCAATTGATAGCCGTTTGATTTCAAATCCTCGGAAATCTAAATCTAGTTGCTGGCTGAGTTGCTGCTGGGTTTGCGATAGCTCAAGTGCGATCGCTTTTTTGACTAACTGGTTATTCGGTAACAATCCAGCACTACCACAAGCTGTCAATAATACTAGCAAAATCGCTGTCAAAACCCACCGCACCATGTTATTCCTGATATCTGACTCTCCAGCGATAGTATAACGGTAGATGCCTTACATTTTCTCATCTACCATGCCGAAACAAACCACTAATCTTGATAACCAACTTTACAATTACCTTTTATCTGCTTCGTTGCGAGAACCGGAGATGCTTTTGCAGTTGCGCCAAGAAACTGCTAACCATCCCAGAGGTGGAATGCAGATTTCACCAGAACAAGGGCAATTTATGGCTTTATTAGTAGAGCTAATTGGCGCGAAGAAAACCTTAGAAGTTGGCGTATTTACAGGTTATAGTTCACTTTGCATAGCCTTAGCACTGCCTGCTGACGGGAAAATAATCGCGCTTGATGTGAGTGAGGAATATACTGCGATCGCTCGACGCTATTGGCACAAAGCAGGGGTTGCTGATAAAATTGACCTACGCTTAGCTCCAGCTTTGGAAACTTTAGATGAGCTGTTGGCAAGTGGACAAGCACAGACATTTGATTTTGCTTTTATCGATGCGGATAAAGAAAATTATGATGGATATTACGAGAGATGTCTGCAACTAGTACGTCCTGGTGGATTGATTGCTATTGATAATGTGTTGTGGTCTGGACAAGTTGCCGACTCACAAATTCAAGATGAAAGTACTCAAGCTATTCGCGCTATTAATAACAAATTACACCACGACGAACGCGTCGCCCTCTCCCTTGTCCCCATAGCCGATGGACTAACTTTGGCACTCAAGCGAGGGTGAGAATGGGGACTGGGGACTGGGGACTGGGGACTGGGGACTGGGGACGCGGAGAATAAATCAATGATTAATGACAAATGACAATTACCAATTCCCAATTCTCAAGAATTTAATTAACATCATGTTTACTATTACCTAGTTCCATCCAGGTTGAGTCTAGTTCCAACAATTCTAAATTTTGATTAGTAGTTTGAGGAAGGTTATTTTTTTCAGGTAGAGGGTTGTTTTTTATTAAGCGAACGAAGGTGCGATAAGGTATATATTCTAGAGGATTATACCCAGTAAAATAAAGGATTAAAACACAAGCCCACGAGTATTTACCAGCGAGAATGGCTTGGATAATTTGTGCTAATTCTTCGTTTTTTAAATTATATATCTTATTTATTGCTTCGTTTGGCTCGAAGAAATCTTGAGTCATATAATTACCTTCAAAAAATTACAAAAGCTTCTGTTTTTTGGGTATAAAAGTAAAGGAATAGGGTGTAAAGTAAATTTACACCCCTTTTTTCTTGGTGACAAACTTGTTAAGCGTTCCCTTATTCGATAATTTTTATAACTTCAATGAAGTATAGATATCTTCTGAGTTGGCGTTGAGATAAGGACGCTGTAACTCAATATTGTGTAAGGAGAAGTGGTTTAAAATTGATACCATTCTACCATCTGGAGTGTCGTTACCATTTAGCCACGCTTCAATTAAACCATTAGCAATAACTTGACAGCGGTTTGTGCCAAAACTTTCTTGTTCACCAAATTTGTGGTCTGGTTCTTCAGCAATTGCTAAGCCTGGTGCAATTAATTTGGTAAACAAAGGTACTTCTTCAGAAAAATAGGATTGATGTTCTATATATAATCTCTCTAATACAGAATGAACAATTTGATAATTAATTTTGTTAAAGTAAAACACCGCTGAGTCATAACGCTCATAATCTGAAGGGTTGTATAGAGCTTTAAACGAGAAACGAATTGAGAGAGCGTTGAGTTGTTCGGTCAAGCTGCTCATCATGGCAACTGCGCCTTCTGGAGTTAAATTAAAGTAGACGCGCACCATGTTCTCATGAGATTGAGAAGCACCAGCATTCCCTACAGCCATATAAAACCCATTTTGCACAATATTCTTGGGCATTTTGATTGCTACTGTGTTACCAACAGTAGCAGCTTGATGTTGTGGTTGCAAATGGTGATCGCGTTCTATATGTAATGTTAAACCATTCCTAAGTACTGCCAAAGTACCATCTGTTTCTTCTCTGACAACTAGCCAAGCGTCACTCCAGTAACCTTCACCTCTGTTGCTATCATGCAAGCGATTGTAAAATCCTACATCAACACCTAACAATGTATTGTTTTCTAAATTTTGATTAAGTGCTAAATTCGTTACATCCGCATCAGGTGCAAGGGCACTTTTCAAAGAGCCATTGTAGTAAATGCCATAAAGAAAACTACGTAATTGTATACTCAAATATCTATTTTGATTTTCTAAAGGCAATTGCTGAAAGCGAGAAATTGCTGACTCTGGCAATTCTAAAGCTTTGTAGTCTGGATGTTTAATAGAATAGTGAGATTCTATCTGAACCTGGTTAACAATATCTTGCAGCAATGTCTGCAATGACTCTGAAAGTTCTAACAGTTGGTTTTCTGGCAAATTTAATAGTTGCATATGTGTTGAGTGGGGAGTAGGGAGTAGGGAGTGGAGAGTGGCTCTTATGGGTAGGTTTTTTAGATTTCGCGTTTTGGTTGACGCGGAGACGGGGAGACGCGGGGACGCGGAGAAAGATTTCGGAACGGAAAAATAGGCTTTTTCAGACTGAATATGAAAAACCTACCCTTGAAAGGTGGAGAGTGGGTTGAGCGAAGTTGAAACCCACGGTAAATTGAGAGTAGGGAATAAACAGTGGGTTGAGTAAAGTCGAAACCCATGGAGAATGATTATTTCTCCCCTGCCCCCTCATCCCTCTACGCGAGAGACAAGGTTGCAGGCATGAGATCTGAGATTTCAACACCAAAAATCGATAAAATTGACTCTTCCGGACGGCAAAGCAAACTCTTAGCAACTTGCAGCATACAAATCCCGGCATTCCCAAAAGTTTTTTCATGCTGGAGTGTTGCTTGAATAGCTCTAATTAAAGCTAAGCCGCAAAATTGCATCACTCGCTGCAAGAAATCGGGACGTTGCTCTAAGATTTCTGGGAAGTTAATCAAGTAAGCATTAACTAGTGCTGTCATCGAAGGTTGGAGCAGTTGCAAAGGAGTTGTCGCTAAACGTAAAGATTGCTCAATTGCCATCGATTTGCTGGTAATCATGCTATTCAACCATATTTGCAAATAGCTGGCAATTACTGTTCCTAAATCGTTAGCTGGATCTCCCCATGCACAGCGTTCCCAATCAATAAATCGAATGATGCTTTCTTCTAAAGGGTAGTCCTCGTAAATTGCTGCTTCCCAACTCAAGGATAAAAGAATATTGTTCAGCTTGAGGTCATTATGGGTTAAACAACAGGGTGTAAAAATATTGTTTAAATCTGCGATCGCTTTTCCTAAGCTGTCATAACGTTGATATAAAGTAAAGAATTTCAAACCATCGCTAGGAACAGCACCAAAAATTGCTGGAGTGATTCTCTCTAGACTCCGAGCTAAGTTAGGAGTCTGTTGCTCAAAACCATTCTCAGCATTTTGAAAGAAATTTTGATAGTCTTGACAGTCAATAGTTAGGCGATGAATTGATGATAGAGTAATTCCAATTGCCGTGGCAATTTCATGAGGAAAAAAAGTCTCTTTAATGTAGAAATCTGTTAAGTCACGATAATCATTGAGATAATTGAAAACAATGATTGAATGATCATTATCAAAATTCACTGCTTCTGAGAAATAATGACGAATTGGACTCAATTTTGTAAATCTGTGGAGTAAGTCGTGAACTCGCCATTCTTGCAAAAATTCGCCAGCGGTTTTACCTTCACGATTATAACGCTCTTGTTTAACCAAGAGTTTCCGATTATTCGGTAAATTCAGTAATAAATTAAAGTTTTTAGCAGGTTTTAACTCTATTTGGCTTGATGATTTTTCTTCTTGAGTACACAAACCTTGGGCAATTAGGTAATCAAAAACGTTTTGAGAACTTAATACAAATGGTGGCATGGCTTTAAATAAAGTTCAAAGTTAACGACTAGTGAATGACTTAGCTATTTGCGTAATAGCATAGATTGCAAGCAGTGCGATCGCAGCCCTAGTAATCATCATTAGAAACTCAATATTTTGCTCAAGCACATAGTCTTGACCACCATATACAGATGTCGAATCCCTATCGGTCAAGTCGTTGATAAAATTTTCTGCATCAGCAGCTTGCAATTCATAAAATATGATAGTTGCCATTTTATTTATATCTTAGACAATGGCTAAGTAGGAGCCAAATTAAGCAATTAGTATCTTAATTTGGCTCAGCAATTCACTACAAGCTAGTCAATCACAATGTAGGCGAGTTAGCGTTAATTAATAACTTGGTTAAAAAGACAACTTTGTTAATGTTAAAGCGCGATCTATCTCAATAAACTTATGTAGCTCAGTAATCTACTACAAAACTAAGCTTCAGAATGGCTGCTGAATGACTTAGCTAAGTAAGCAATATGTCCAATAGCGTATATATTGACATATCCTTCAATTAGCTTGTCAAATCCAGACATGTCGCTAAAGCCATAACTACCACCGGAAATAGCGTCTACATCACTTAAGTCATTGAGAAAGCTTTCAGAATCTTGGAACAATTGAGAACCAACGTGAAGCTCAGAAAGAGTGATATTTGCCATGACTAACTCCTACAATGTTTATTACAAATTGTTTAGTTTAATTAGTAGCTATCCTGGGGGTTGAATAATCTAAAAATCTCATATTTATCACAGAGATTACTTTGATTTTTATGGCCCAGGAAAGCCATCTAGCTCAGTAGTTAATTACAAAGCTATTATTAGTAGCCGTAACCATCATTTGAGCTAAAGGATTTAGCTAAGTAGGTTACATGACCGATGGCGTATACGTTGACATAGCCTTCGATGATTTTGTCAAATCCGTAAAAATTGCTAACGCCATAATTACCACCAGAGATTCCATCTACATCGCTCAAATCATTGAGGAAGCTTTCGGAATCTTGGAACAATTGAGAACCAACATGAAGCTCAGAAAGAGTGATATTTGCCATGATTAACTCCTAAAATGCTTATTACAAATTTTTTAATTTTGTTGGCTATCCTGGGCGTTTAGTAATCTAAAAATCTCATATTTATCACAGAGATTACTTTGATTTTTATGGCCCAGGAAAGCCATCTAGCTCAGTAGTTAATTACAAAGCTATTATTAGTAGCCGTAACCATCATTTGAACTAAAGGATTTAGCTAAGTAGGTTACATGACCGATGGCGTATACGTTGACATAACCTTCAATGATTTTGTCAAATCCGTAAAAATCGCTGAAGCCATAATCACCACCAGAGATTCCATCTACATCGCTCAAATCATTGAGGAAGCTTTCGGAATCTTGGAACAATTGGGAACCAACATGAAGCTCAGAAAGAGTGATATTTGCCATGATTAACTCCTAAAATGCTTATTACAAATCATTTAATTGGGGTTGCTATCCTGGGTACTTAGTAATTCAAAAATCTCTTGTTAATCACAAAGATTGTTGCTTTTATTTTGTAAACCCAGGAGAGCTATATAGCTTAGTAGTTAACTACAAAGCTATTAGTAATCGTAACCACCGTTTGAACTAAAGGATTTAGCTAAGTAGGTTACATGGCCAATAGCATATACATTGACATAGCCTTCAATTAACTTGTCAAATCCCCAGAAATCACTGAAACCAGAACCACCACCAGAGATTCCATCTACATCGTTCAATTCATTCAGAAAGCTTTCAGAATCTTGAAACAATTGAGAACCAACGTGAAGTTCAGAAAGAGTGATATTTGCCATGATTAACTCCTGAAAGAGTAGCTTAAAATCAAGTTTTTTTGCAATCGATTAAGCTGTGTTTTGCTTAACCGTTAATGCAATTTTTATTCAGAACAATTTAGAAAGTCAAGGCTATAAATTGGCTGAAAAAGACATAAATAAATGACTTGTGTCTTTTATAGTTTTATTTGTAAACTGAGATTCTTTCACATAATAGAGATGTGAATTATGTGGAATACACTTGTTTTTCTCTCTAACAGGGGTAGGTTAATAGATAAGCTGTTAAACATTTAATTTGCGCGTTGAAAGGCAGGGGAGCAAGAAAGCTACTGCGGTCTTTACTCCCCACTCCCCACCTATCGCGCTCGCGCTGCGCTTCTGCGTGAGATGCTTCGCGAACGCGTACCACGCAGATAATTTCATGAATTTACTCAGATTCTGACATTAATATTTACCATTAAAAATCGTGTATTCTAATGTTAATTAAACTTAGAATACACGATTATAAGGAAAATTCAATTCCAAAAATCTGCTCAAGAATGTGTTTCTTAACCCAAACTTTGAAGTGATTCATCCAATTGACCGGCAATATCAGCGAGAATAACGCTGATATCATCTAAAGTGGCTGATAGATTGGTTGAATCGATTGTCAGTGAGCTTCTCCGTCGTCTTCGTCTTCTTCTTGTGCCATTCTCTACAGTACCTTCTTCTACTGTATTACCACCTTGTATCGACCTCATTTCCCAAGATTCTAGTTCAGTGAGCAGATTTTCTTCTCTAATAACAACCAAATTGGAGATTATTACCCTAGCCATTTTTCACCTCTCAAAAGTCAGTGAGCTTAAATAAATAACTTTGGATCAGATGAAACTTCAAATCCAAAATATCTCTCTTCTATTTTGGAGTTTTATTTGATAAAATCAAGGCTTTTAGGTTAACTTCAAGGACACAATTAAAGTAATTTGGTCTGGGAAACTGAATATTTTAGAGTATTGGAAGTTTTTTGTCTTACTTGTTAGTTAGGTGGGAATTGACAATGGAAGTGGATACTTTTATTTGCTCTGGTAAATTGTATCTGCAAATCAAATTTTATTGCTGTAGTAGTTTAAGAGCGATCGCTCTTGGGTAGAAGTAGTAATTTTACTTATCCCACCGCTTTTGATAAAAATAAGCAAATCGATGTTTTGATAACCGCGAGATTTTGAGTTATTTAGTTACCAGTATTAATTAACTAAGACTAATACCTAATGAATTTGGAGGCAGGCAATTATTCCTCCTAACCCTTGAAATAACAGGATTACCACCGATTTTTTTGAATTCTCAAATCACATAATTGTGTAAGATAATACTTAAACTTATTACTTCAGATGGATACATGATCAAGTAAGTAAATCTATTACTTCAGATAGATGCATAAAATGTATTTTTTATGTCCACCTTTTACTCTTTTCTTAGTATAAGTTAAAGCTACTTAATAGTAGTTTTTGAATTTATTAAGTATTACCCTCATCAAAAATTTCATAAAAAAGCTCATATTCCGGCTTAAATCAGCCAAAATTAAGCTAAAATCCGGTTGAAATGTTGCTTTACTTTAAAAGTATGTTGACTAAACAGAGAAGAATCTGCTAATTAAATAACAGTGCTATTAGCACATGGTTAAAAAATAAGAGTTGCTAGTAGACTTCAAAAATCCCTATCGTGACTATCTTCCCTTGTAACTCTCGTTTAGTACAAGCACAGATACTGGTTACGGTCAAGTCTAGGCAGGTCTTTGAAACTTAACCCATTAGTGTAGAGTTTCCTGTTTGATTTAGGTTTTAGAGTCAGGTTCGGCTGTGTCAGTAAATAATGTTGCTGAGATTGGAGGTAAATCTCTGATGCAGAGCATATATCTGGGGACTAATTTTATAGCCATGTTTCCCACCTACTACGTGCAAATGCCTTGAAAAACTTTACTCAAGGTTGATCCGGTATCCGAGTTTTTCCAAATAATCAAGCACTATTATTTTTGTTACTCAGCAAAGTTTTAATTAAGATTCAAGATTTCGTGAGATTCGCAAAACCACAAATTATCATATGGTGTGCTTTAGATTTTTTAAGTGTTTTTCTGCTTTAGGCTTAGCGGCTATCGAAAGCAGACCACAACACAATAAAAATTTCTTATAAATCCGGGACAACTTCCCTAGACTCGCAAAGCACTAGGGAAGAGAACCCGGTATTTAGTTGCACATCATGTAAATGGTTAATTAGCGTTTGCAGGACTAATTAATTTTGCAGCTGCTGAATTAGCTGCCAGGCTTTTGACAGCTGCAAAGGACAAGTTCGTCCACGTTTTACATTGGAAGGCAACTGGGTTGTATTATGCCACACTATTACAGTCAATACAAGGCTTTCGAGAATTACAACAGCACGCGAAAGAACAAGTTTTCAACACCTTTTCAGCTACAAAAGCAAGTAAGTAGCTTGATATTAGATATACAAGTAAATATTGTCGAAAAATCCAGATTTGTCAGATATTGGGTTTTTTTAAGTTAATTTACCTGATAATCAGCAATTGTTACACCAATAGCTGTGTAACGAATAGGTTTGCTTACTCAGTAAAAACTCTTGAGTGTCATCTTTAAATGGGGAGTGGGGAGTAGGGAACTTTTATGGGTAGGTTTTTGAAATTTCGCGTTTTGAGCGACGCGGTGAGTCCAGTGAGTAAAGGAGGGTTTTCAACGCCAGTCGCTCATGGGGGAAACCACACCACTTGCTACAACGGGGGTGGCTCCCAGGGGAAGACGCTAATATGCAACGTTAACACTCAGCATTGATTCGGTGATGTGAAACTTGCAGGAGGAAACTGTGTTTTCACGGCAACAGTTAGAACAGCAACTTAATCAAGTTTTGGGCGAGAAACTTTCGCATCAGGAACTTGACGGATGTTTGGCAGCGGTGGAAATCTTGGAACCAACTGTAGCAAGGCAGTTCTGGCAAACAACGGAGGCAAAGGCGGGAATTTATCTGATTTTGGCGGGAAAAGTCAGACTGCTGGATAGTTCTGAGAATTTAATCACGACGCTGACGACTGGGGGGTCGTTTGGCGAGATGACTTTATTTGGAAAACAGGAGTTTCAACCTTACGCCGCTAGATCTGCTGTGAATTTAAAGCTGGGCTTTTTCGAGGAGAAAGCTTTACAAGAGGTGATGTGTAAATATCCGATAATTTGCGATCGCCTTTTTGCTCGTGCTGAGATGACAGATGTGCTGCTCTGTTGTCAAAAGCCGCTCCAGGGAATGCTCGGCGCTCTGTCTCTATTTGAGAGGCATCAACTAGCAATAGGTTCTGTGAGTGCTTCATTACCTCCAGATGCCAAATTGTGGTTGTTGTACAAAGGTCAACTAGAGCATTGTGATGGTTATATCTTGACACCAGGAAACATTTTGGCTTTAGAACCAGAAAAACAAGCCAGCTGGCAAGCAACGCTACCCACCACCCTATATGTTCTCAGAAATGCGGATTGGGAAACTGCACTGCAACATTGTCCACAGTTAGGGGAATTAGTAGACGATGAACAGATGCTTGTGGGGATATCGCCAAAGCCGCAGACATCCTCAGAACGGATTTCCGCTAGGAATGTCATACCCTTTCCACAGCGAGATTTCCAGTCACAACCGCAGCCAAAAAGCGACCCCTATTTTCCCACACCCAAGGTTGCAGTTGGGCATTTATGGGAACGCCTAACCAAAAGCTATCCTTTCTTTGCTCAACATAGCGCCTCCGACTGTGGCGCAGCTTGTTTGGTAATGATCGGCCGTCATTGGGGTAAGCATTTCAGCGCCAATAAAGTGCGAGAGTTAACCAACGTCAATCATAGCGGTGCATCCTTGCCTGCTTTGGCAGTAGCGGCCGAAACTCTCGGTTTTATTAGCCGTCCCGTGAAAGCCAGCTTAGATAAATTAGCAGAGCAAGCTTTACCTGCGATCGCTCATTGGCAAGGCAAACATTACATTGTTGTTTATGAGATTACCAAAAAACGGGTGATTATCTGCGATCCCGCGATCGGACAACGCAACCTGACTCGCGCGGAATTCAACGATGGCTGGACTGGTTATGCATTGCTATTGCAACCCACCGCAGCACTCCAAGATACCGAAGTAGCAAATAGCTCCTTGTGGCGATTCTTTGATTTAGTTAAACCCCATTGGAGAGTGCTGCTAGAGGTATTTCTAGCATCTTTGTTACTCCAAGTATTCGGATTAATTACGCCAATCTTTACCCAACTACTACTAGACAGAGTGATTGTACAGGGCAGTACCATTACTCTAACCGCCGTCAGTTTAGGATTAATAATTTTTGGATTGTTTAGCATTGTCATGAACGCCGTGCGGCAATATTTGCTAGCGCATACAGCGAACCGTGTCAGTGTTGCACTTTTGGTAGGTTTTATCAAACACACGTTTCGATTACCCTTATCTTTCTTTGAGTCTCGTTACGTTGGCGATATTGTTTCGCGAATCGAAGAAAATGAGAAAATACAGCGTTTTCTCACAGGGGAAACTCTATCGATCATCCTGGATTTATTAACAATAGTTATCTATCTGGCAGTGATGTTCTGGTATAACAAGAGCATGACATTGTTGGTGCTGTTGATTGTGCCGCCATTTTTCATCTTGGCATTGGCAAGTACAAACATTTTGCGTCGCATGTCCAGAGAGATTTTTAATGCTGGAGCCGAGGAGAACAGCTATCTAATTCAATCTCTGACAGGGATTCGTTCTGTGCGCTCAATGGCGATTGAGCAGACAGTACGCTGGCATTGGGAAGAATTACTCCACACTTTAGTCAAAAAAGGTTTTAATGCACAGGTAATTGGCATTCGTTTGCAAGTAATCAGCGCTAGCATCGATACCTTGATGTCTGCGGGGTTGTTGTGGTATGGGGCATGGCTGGTGATTAATCAAGAACTCACCATTGGACAGTTGATAGCTTTCAATATGCTGATGGGAAACGTTATCAGTCCCTTCAAGCGATTGGCAGGAGTTTGGAACCAGTTGCAGGAAATCTTTATTTCCGTAGAACGACTAAACGATGTCTTGGAAGCAAAGCCAGAAGAAGACCTACTCACCTGTTCTCGCAAACCTTTATCTACACTCCGCGCTCATATCCGCTTTGATAACGTGACTTTCCGCTATCACCCAGAAAGCGATGTGAATATCCTCGAAAATATCAGCTTTGAGATTCTACCAGAGCAAATGATCGCCGTTGTTGGGCGTAGCGGTTCAGGGAAAACAACCCTGAGCAAGTTAATTTTAGGTTTATATCCCCCCACAGATGGCAAAGTCTTAATTGACGGTCATGATCTTAAGAGTATTGCTTTGCGATCGCTACGGACGCAGATTGGTGTCGTTGATCAAGATAACTTCTTGTTTGGCGGAACAGTCAAAGAAAATATCGGCATTGCTCATCCCCACGCTTCCTTAGAGGAAATTACAGAAGCAGCACATCTAGCGGGAGCAGACGAATTTATTCAACAGTTACCCATGGGTTACGAAACCCAAATAGGTGAAGGTGGCGGAATGCTCTCCGGTGGACAACGCCAACGCTTAGCAATAGCCCGTGCTTTGCTAGGGAATCCCCGCTTATTAATTTTCGATGAAGCCACCAGTAATCTCGACGCCGAATCAGAACACATAATTCAAAACAATTTAAAAACAATTCTCAAAGGACGGACAAGCTTAGTGATTGCTCATCGCCTTTCTACCGTGCGTCATGCAGACTTAATCCTAGTCTTAGATCACGGTGTTTTAGTCGAAAGCGGTACTCACGAAGAATTAATCGCCAAAAAAGGTCATTACTTCTACTTAAATCAACAACAACTGGATGTCAGTTATAGCAAAGTGCTGAGTGCTGAGTGCTAAGTGAGAAATAAAATCTTTCCCACCCACTCCCCATTCCCCATACTTCTCCTGTCGCAAGATCCCGTAGGGTACGACTCCGCTCAGTAGAAGTTCCGAATTACGAATTACGTTAGCGCAGCGTTAGCGAGTCCTCGAGCGTCATTACGAATTACGAATTATGCCACACCCTCATAATTCATCCTCTGCTCTTGCTGATCAACAAGCAGAACAGGATGACCAAATTTACATCGAACCTGGTGAATCTGTTGAAACTGCTCATCAAGCAGAAACTGAAGATTGGTTTTACGGAACTGAAGAACTACTAGATGCCCTGCCCAAACTTTGGACACGTTCTGTACTGTACGTCATGCTGGGTTTTGCTGTGATTGTCCTACCTTGGTCGATGTTTGCCAATGTGGATGAAACAGGCAGCGCCAGAGGCCGCATAGAACCTAAAGGAGCAACACAAAAATTAGATAATTTATTTGGAGGTAGGGTTACTGCTGTCAGAGTCAAAGAAGGAGACACCGTTAAAGCAGGGCAAATTCTACTGGAACTAGAATCTGATATGCAGCAAGCAGAACTGCAACAAGCTCAAGCTCAGCTATTTGGGTTACTCACTCAGCAGACGCAGCTAGAATTACTCAAAAACCAATTACAGTTAACAATCAATGTCCAAGAGCAACAAAACAAATCTCAAGAATTAGAAAAAGTTGCCCAACTTAACCAGGCACAGCAGAATTTTAAGGCTAAACAGAGTAACTACAACCTACAAAAATTAGAAAAACAGGCGCTAGTTAGTCAGGCGCAGCAGCAGATTAACGCTACTCAAGACGATCAAAAGACAGCCCAAACTCGTTTGGGTATAGATTCAAGACAAGTCAAACGCTTTAGCCAACTTGTGAGTGATGGTGCAGTTTCTGCAACTCAAGTTGACGAACTCAAAAAAGAACAACAGGAGAGTAAAAGACTTTATCAAAAAGCACAGTCTGACATCAAACAAGCCCAATTGCGCTTAAGCGAAGAAACAAATCGTTACCAAGCAACAATCAATCAGCTCGAGTCTGATATCAACCAAGCAAAACTCCAACTCCAAGAACAACAGAGCAACTATGAAAGCGTGGTGCAAGCCGGAAAACTAGCTGCGCTCAAAAGTCAAGAACAACTCAACAACCTAGAGACACAAATTACTGGACTGCGATCGCAAATCGTTCAAACCACAAGCCAGATTGCATCCTTAAAGTTTCAGTTAGCGCAAAAAGTGGTGCGATCGCCCATTGACGGGATGATTTTTGAGTTCCCAGCCTCTAAACCCGGAGTAGTACTACACCCAGGCCAAAGGATTGCTCAGATTGCCCCTAAAGATGCTGGTTTTGTCCTCAAAGCTAATATGCCCAGCCAGCAAAGCGGCTTTTTGAAAGTAGGAATGCCAGTAAAAATCAAGTTCGATGCTTATCCTTTCCAAGAATACGGGGTTATGCCAGGACAGGTAAATTGGATTTCACCCGATACGAAGGTGCAGCAAACACCCCAAGGTAGTATCGAAAACTTTGAGTTAGAAATCACCCTCGATAAACCTTATCTCCAGAGTGGTAAGCAACATATTCAATTAAGTTCTGGCCAAACAGCTACAGCAGAAGTAATTACCCGTCGCCGTCGAGTAATTGACTTCATCTTAGATCCATTTCAAAAAATGCAAAAAGGCGGTTTAGAACTTTAGTCAAAATGCTGCGTAATACAAATCAGGACTTACGGTTTGATTCTTCCGTCACTCCCTCATAAATCCTACAAATAAAACAAAAACTTTCTTCCCCCACTCCCCACTCCCCACTCCCTACTCCCTCAATATATTGGAGGTATCGTATTATGCCCCAGAGCTTGATAATTTCTAGTTCCGATATTATTCACAGCCTTAAACTTTCCTGCCAAATACCTGATGTAGTCAATACAATAGCATCCCAAAGCATTATTGCTGAAACAGCTCAAAATCTGGGAATTACAGTCATACCAGAAGAACTACAGCAAGCAGGAGATGATTTAAGGTTTGCAGAAGGGCTTGTAAAAGCCAAAGATACTTGGACATGGTTAGAAAAACATCACCTATCTGTGAATGAGTTTGAAGAATTAACCTACAACAATGTTTTGTTCAAGAAGTTAGCAAATCAATTATTTTCAGATCAAGTTGAAAAGTTCTTTTATGAACACCAACTAGATTATGTTGCTGCTGTCACCTACGAAGTTCTCTTTGATGCACGAGACTTAGCTTTAGAGCTTTTTTATGCCCTAAAAGAAGGTGAAATCAGCTTTCCACAAGTCGCCCGTCTATATATCTCAGAACCAGAACTCCGCCGCACTTATGGATATCAGGGATTCCAATACCGCAAAGATTTTCGTCCTGAGATTGCAGCAGCTATCTTTGCTGCTGCACCACCAGAAGTTCTCAAGCCAATTACGACTTCCAAGGGAGTGCATTTAATTTGGGTGGAAGAAGTTATTCAACCCCAACTAGATGAAAAATTGCGGCAAAAAATTATTACAGAATCATTTTCTGACTGGTTAAGGCAACAAGTCCAAGCGGTGGAAATTTATCTGCAAATAAACTCAGAGAATAGTTTGCGATCGCCGCATCAATTACTAGAACAATCTTAAATCTGTTACTCACAACACCAAGCTTTAAAACCTTTAATTCCTCCCATTTACAAAAAATATTTTTGGCATGATTAAAACATAAAAATTAATCACTGTAACTCATGTCAGACAACGAAAATTTACTTTCGCTGCTTTATTTTTTTATGCGTTTTTATCCTTTATTTTTGTTAAATACTTGCTTAATAAAATCAAAAGTACTAATCATTTTTTTAGTATTTTTCTGCAAAAGCTATTGACTTTTTATCAAAGCAGACATATAGTAAATGTGTAACCAACAAACACAAATTGGTTAAGGCAAAAATCCCAAACAACTTACACATTCGGGAGAAAGATGATGATTATTTCTGATCTAAGCTACTTGGAAAATACCTCTGAAGAAATCTTTGGTGGTCGTGGTACTACAATCAGGAACACCTTTACTTCAGACAAGAGAGTTAGAGCCGTTGTTGACGAAACATACACTAAGACAGTTACTACTAACTTGGGTGGCTTAAGAGGATATACAGCTGAATTAGTTGTTAGCTCCGATGCTACTAGCGGCAGAGGAACCTTCACTAGTGTTATTGGTGGTGTACAAACCGAACGCGGCCGTTCTGAAACTTTCGTTAACGCTATTTCCGTTAGCAGATAGCAGAAGTGGCTAGCTGATAAAACTGAATTGGCTTGATATGAAGCTTAAAAACCAAAGCAGGCTAGAGTGAGCAAGAAAACCAACACTTAGGGGCAATTATTTTGTTGGGTTATTCAATACTCTACTCAACCTACTATTGGATGTTCAAAAATTGCTGAAAACTATAACTCCAATATAGTTTTCAGCAGTTTTCTAAATTTATGCAAACATACACTAACATAGTTCGTGAGATGGTTGCAAGGCTTATGCTTCCATTAATCACGAATATCTCTTCATTAATCGCGAGATTTTCGTACTTTGATTCAGCAACGCCGTAAAATTCAGTTGCACTAGTGCGATAGTATTCAATCCTGATATCAAGTCAATAATGGTAACACTTTCACAGTTTAGTCTCTAATTATAAGTACCAAAGTTGACGCTTCAAGATTAGAGGAGTTGTAAGGCTGATATTACCACTCAAGCAGGGTAAAGAGAGAGTGTAATGAGTACCTTTAAAGCCAGAGTTTCCAGTAGCAGTGTTTCTGTCAGAGGTCTGTCCTACACCAATACAACTGGTGCTGGCAGTAGTATAAATGTAATAGCTACTTCCCCTACAGGCCGGAAAATTAGCAAAAAAGAAGAAGTTTTTATAATCGGAGCGACATCGAATAAAACTACTGTAACAGCCAATGATTCCTCCATTACGTTTTTAATCAGCATTGACGGCGACGCTCCCGCATTTATAGATACAAGCTCCAGTCAGGAAACTGATTTTTTTGGGAACAACGCCCTTTTAAGGACAGCAGACCGCGACATTTTGATTGGTACTGCTGGTAACAATAATCTCCAAGAGACTAAAGGGAATAATGCTAATTTCATAGCTGATTTCAGTGCGTCTAGAGATTATAAGATTGACATCGTAGCAAATATAATCAATCAAAAAGATTTGGTATTTGCAGGCTTTGATTCAACGCATGATGGCAAAGCTGACACCATTCTTATTCAATACCAACAAAATGACGTCCCTATATTCGGTGGGGATATTTTGTAGATAAAACCTAATTTTTTCCAAGTGCAATTTCAAGAAAGCTATTTTGCAATAAAAGTAAACATCGTCCTGTTAGCAAAGTTACCTCTTTTATCGCTTTCGGCAGAAAATAATCCATAACCCTCATAGTATAAAACTTTCACCAAAAATCTTGGTTTTAGCCATTTGGCTAGAAAATAAACGTTCAAATTGAGGAGAGAAAAAGTATGCCTACCTTACGAGGAACTAGTCGCAATGATGTATTAAGTGTGCCTGGTGGAGATACTAATCTTAATCGTTACAGTATTTATGGAATTGGTGGTAGTGACATTTTAACTGGTGGAGGTGGTAACGACAAAATTTTTGCAGGTAATGGAGGCAATTCCATACTGAATGGGCGGGGTGGCAATGATTTTTTGTTCGGCAACCTTGGCGACGACACCCTTTATGGGGGTAGCGGTAATGATAACTTAAGCGGCAGCCTTGGCGATGATAACCTTTATGGGGGTAGTGGCAACGATCAGCTCAATGGGGGTCTTGGCAATGACATCCTTTATGGAGGCCTCGACAATGATGCTCTGTTCGGCAGTATTGGAGATGACTTGCTTTTTGGTGAAGCTGGCAAGGACAAACTCTATGGAAGTGATGGTAGTGACGTATTGTTTGGTGGCAGTGGTGATGATGAACTGAATGGAGGTTCTAATGGATCTCCTGATGCTCCTGAAGGATTCTTTGAGGATTATCTTGTTGGGGGTGCTGGTAGCGACATTCTCAATGGGTTTGGTGGTGGTACAGGAACCTTTGAGATCGATTCATTGGTGGGTGGTGGTGCGGTTGACAAAACTGGCACTATCACGAGTTTTTCCCCCGATGGTAAGAAAGATATATTTGTGCTTGGGGATGAAGAAGGTTCTTTTTATACTGCCGCTGGTTCCGATGACTATGCGATTATTTTTGACTTTGAAATAGGTATTGATGAGTTACAGTTGAACCCAACTGGGACTTATAGATTTGGAATTACATCTGCTTTTAGTGAACTTGATACATTGATTTTTGCTCAACTTCCTAGCGGTCGTGATCTGATAGGTATTGTGGTAGGCGTTGATCTGATTGGCTAGTGTTGTAATTTGTAATACTGATATAGCAGATTGCAGGTAAATGAGGTACAAGTTTTAAGAACAGAGTCATATAATAAAAGACTTTTAACCCTGTTTCCTGTTCCCTGCTGTATATATTTCGTAGATAAAATACATAACAGGATAAAAGGAGAATTTTATGCTGTCGCAGACTCTATTTCTCCAACCAATTTTAGATCCACTTCCTAATCCCAATCCTAACTTTGCTGAAGCTGAAGGTGTTGCTTCTTTCTCCAACTATAATCAAACTCCTTCGGGAGCATTGACTAGCGCTCAAGTAGAAACGTTAACCAAAGATGGCGTTGCTGCTGCTGTGATTGACGCCGGAGCTATTTTTCAAGCTGACCCAACTTTCTCTTCGCTATTTACTAATAGTTCTGGCATTGGTTTAGAAGGGCCTTTTGAGGGCAGTGCTAACAATCAAATCAAAGTAGTTGCGAGTTTTGATGTTGGCGCTAAACAAAACTTCTCGTTCAATTTTGAAGCAGATTTAAATCTCACAGCTAAAGAAATTGAAAACTACAAAACTGAATATAACAGAGCAACGTCAAAAGCAACTTTTGTGGTGTTAGACACTACAGATATCAATAAACCTAAAGTATTAGATTATTTTGGTATCCAAGGTAATTTAATTTCTTCTAAGCAGATTGGTAATTTTCAGATTGGAAGTAGTCGTAACGTCACTATTACTAGTAGCCAACAAACTGCTGATATTGATGGTAATAATCAAGAGGACTCACTGACAGCTAAAGCCACTGGTACTTATCGCCAGAAGTTTAAACGCAATACTAATATAACTGTCATAGAAATTAATACTAGTGCCGTTGAATTTCAAGGAGATACTTTAATCGGTAACTTGGGTGAAGACGTTATCTATGGAACGATTTGGAGCGATCGCCTCAAGGGAACTAATCGGGCAGATAAAATTTATGGCAGCCTGGGAAATGACAGGTTATATGGGTACAAAGGTGATGATATTCAAGAAGGTGGTAAAGGCGATGATGCGTTATATGGATCTAGGGGTAATGATAAGCTTTATGGTGGTTGGGATGATGACCTCCTAAATGGTGGTCGTGGTAGTGATATTTTATGTGGTGGCGATGGTTATGACAAGTTTGTTTTTAACCGTCAAGACAGCTTGCTTAAAGGTGAATATGATGTAATTCGAGATTTTCAGGTTGGTATCGATAAAATTGTATTTCAGAATTGGGGTTATGCTAATAGTGATAATTGGTTAGAGAAAATGTTTGCTCAAGGGAGAATTTCGGATACCCAAGCTGGTGTACGCTTTGAACTTAATTGTGGATTAAATCAAGGGGTATTACTGCTTTCAGGTATTACTTTTAACCAGATTAGCTCTGAGTCAATAATTTTTTAGAATCAATATTGTACCAATCGCGATTGTGCCCTTCGACTTTGCTCAGGACACGGTGTTGGCTGAGCGAAGTCGAAGCCAACACCCTGGTATATCCCTACTCCCACTTCCTCACAAGTGTAGGTTTTTCACATTCAATCCGAAAAAGCCTATTTTTCCGTTCCGAAATCTTTCTGTGCGTCTCCCCGTCTTGCGTCAATCAAAACGCAAAATATTAAAAACCTACACCTGTCAGCTCCCCACTCCCTATTTGGATTAATTCTTTGCTTGTGGTTGTGGGGTTGGAATTGTCACATCTATTGGTGTTATTTGTGTCGCTAGTTGTGTTAAAGGTGGTTGAATTGTGGTTTGATTTCCGACTACTAGTGTGACAAGTTTTTCTGGTTTGAGGTATTGTTTTGCTACTCGTTGTACGTCGGCTGCTGTGGTGGCGGCTACAGCTTTTTGATAGCGAAACAGAAAGTCAGCTGGGTAGCCGAAATATTCATATCGCATTAACCGCGTTAAAGTTTGACTGGGGTCTTGAAAGTTGAATACAAAAGAGTTGAGTGTAGACTCTTTGGCAAAAGTTAGTTCTCGGGCTGTTACTTTTTGGTTTTGGATGCGCTTGATTTCGGCTTGTAACGCTTTGACAAATTGTACAGTAGCATCAGAACGTGTTTGTCCACCAGCGATGAATATGCCTGGGTAATCGTAGCGGGGACTCCAAACGCCATATACAGAATAAGCTAAACCTTGACGCGATCGCACTTCATTAAACAAGCGTCCACCAAAGCCATTTAATACTCCATTTAACACATCTAGGGCGGCATAATCGGGATTATCGAATCTTCCTCCCAAATGCCCAATTAAAATATTGCTCTGAGTCAGTTGTGGCTGATTTACAAAAAAGACTCCACCAGTATTAGCTGGTGATACCTCTGGTAACGGAGACTTAGCGATTTTGGGGTTAGGTTGCCAATTACCAAACTTGGCTTGAATGAGCGATCGCATTTTTTTCGGATCAAAATCACCCACAATCCCCAAAATTATATTATTGGGATGAAAATATTGCTGATAAAACTTCAGCAAATCTTCACGAGAAACCTGATCCAAGGTAGTATACTCCGTAGTCCGAGCATAGGGGCTATCCTTGCCATAAATCAACTTGCGAAATTCCCTACCTGCAATCTCATCTGGGCTATCATTGCGACGGGCAATACTACCCCTTTCCTGAGTCTTAGCCAAATCTAGCTTTTCTTGAGCAAACGCAGGTTCTCGCAGCACCTCAGCAAATAGCCCAAACACCGTTTCTACATCTTCGCTGAGTGCTTGAAAACTTGCATTCCCAGCAGCCTCGCTAATACTAGTTTCTACCGCTGCTGCTCGTTGTTCCAGCATCTGGTTCAACTCATCAGGTGAATGCTTGTTAGTACCTCCAGTCCGCAGTACTGTACCCACCAAATCGGCTAACCCGACTTTCTCTAATGGTTCCCAACGGCTTCCTGTACGAATAATAGCTGTACCATTCACCAACGGCAGTTCATGATCCTCCATCAAATAGACAACCAAACCATTTTGTAAAACAAACCGCTCATACTTAGGTACTTTAATCTCAGGCAAAGGCGCTAACTGCAACTCCGTATAATGCTTAGCCGCTGCTGCTGCTGCCCAAGAAAAATTAAAAGTAAACGCTAAAAAGGCAAAAGCAACTACCAAAGCATAAACCAACCTCTTCCCATCTTTAATTTTGAACTTCATTCGCCTTCTATCCTTCACCTGATATCTCTGCATGTCTCTGTTCCTTTGCGTCTGGTGCGGTTCATTTTTCTTTTGACAACAACTTACCAATAGTGCGATTTTCTGGCGTAAACGTTGCCTTTGCCACCCGTTGAATATCACCAACCGTCACCGCTGCAATTTCATCCAACTGCTTAAACAAATTCCGCCAAGAACCCGTTTTCACTTCATATTCCAGCAACTGTTGTGCCATCCCCATATTGGAATTGAGAGTGCGTAACAAACCCGCCCGTGCTTGAGTTTTCACTCGTTGCAACTCAGTCGCAGAAACAGGTGTATTCTTCAAAGAGTCTATTTCCTGACGTAAAGCCACTGCCAACTCATCAACTGTACGCCCAGGAGCTGTTAAAGCAAAGAAAAGCATCAAATTTGGATACTTATCTCCAGGAAATCCACTAAAACCTTGAGCATTCAACGCCAAGCGTTGCTTCTCCACCAAAGACTTATATAGCCGCGATGTGCGTCCATTACTTAGCAAACTGCCAATAATCTCATAAACCGCATTATCTGGATGGGTAACTGCTGGGCGATGATAACCTTCCAAATACAAAGGTTGAGAAGGGAACTGTACACTTACCTCCCTGATTTGCTTTTGCTGGGGTTCCGCTGCGATTTTAAACTGGGCTTTGGGTTTTGCCCGATAACGTCCAAAGTAAACTTGCGCCAGTTTTTTAACTTCACTTGGGTTAACATCTCCAACAATGGCGATCGTTAAATTACTTGGTACGTAGTAGTCATCAAAAAACTTCTGGACATCTGCCACCGTCAAGTTACGGATATCTTCGTCATAACCAATCACCGGGCGTCGATAAGGATGGACTTTATAAGCAGCATCTTGAAACTTTTCTACCATCAAGCCAATAGGCGAATTTTCTACCCGCAGGCGTCGTTCCTCCAGAATCACATCTTTTTCTTTGTAAAACTCGCGAAATACAGGCTCTAAAAATCGCTCTGATTCCAACGACATCCACAGTTCCAACTTGTTCGCCGGAAAGCTGTAAAAATAACGAGTTGCTTCGGTAGAAGTGTTGGCATTTAAACCTGTGCCACCTGCTTGTTCGACGATTTGCCCTAGTTCGTTTTGCTTAACTAACTCGGCTGCTTGTGATTCTACTTGCTTAAACTCAGCTTGCAACCGGGCAACTTCATCTTTTTTACCATCGGCTTTCGCTGTTTGAATTTGGGTATCCAACTGTTCCAAGCGTTCCAGTAACGGTTTCTCTGCTTTGTAGTCTTTTGTACCGATGCGTGTTGTTCCTTTAAAAGCTAAATGCTCTAGAAAGTGCGCTACACCAGTTTTTCCAGTTGGTTCATCCACACCACCGACATCTGCGTAGGTAAGAAATGAAACTACTGGCGCTTCATGTCGTTCCAAAACAATAAACTTCATGCCATTTTCCAGACGAAACTCAGTCAATTGCTTAATCACCCGATCCAGATAAGGTTGTATCGAAGTTTGAACTGGTTGGGTGGGGGTTTTGACAGGTTGTAGTGGTTGTTGGCGAGGGGGTAATGTTTGAGTTTCAGCTAGAGCAATTTCTGGTAGTAATCCCCACCAGAACATGATCATAGCCAACAAGGCAATAAATAGCCGACGTAGTGTGAGGGATAGTTGATTTAACCAATACAACTTTGGTCGAAGATAACTGTGCTGGATCATAAGCGAAAATTAATTTAAAGTTACATTACCTGAGAGATAGGTAAAGTGGCAAACAGAGGATTAATCTTGTATTAAGCTTAAGCTTTCTGTGCTTTTTGTACCTGACGTTAGACAATAATGCTACAAGTCGTGTTCCGGAGATTTCACCAGAACTGTTATGCGAGTTTTTAATTCTCCCCCGCCCTCAGAGGCTCAAACGCGCACCCGAATTCTACAGGCAGCACAAAAATTGTTTGCCTCGCAAGGATTTGATGGTACTACCACCCGCGACTTAGCACAAGCAGCAGGTGTTGCTGAAGGTACCCTGTTTCGTCATTTTCCCAACAAAAAAGCGATTTTGGTTGAACTAGCAACTAGTGGCTGGGTGGAGATTTTGACAGATTTGCTCACAGAATTGAGTGAAATGGGCAGCTATAAGGCTGTAGCTCAAGTGATGCGTCGGCGGATGTGGAATTTACAGAAAAATGCTGACATGATGCGGGTGTGCTTTATGGAAGTGCAGTTCCATCCAGATTTGCGCGATCGCATTCAAATAGAAGTCATCAATAAAATGACCGATGTTGCTGAAGCATTCTTCCAAACTGCAATGGATAAAGGAATCTATCGCCGGATGGATGCCAACCTCGTCGCCAAAGTTTTTTTAGGAATGTTTGCGATCGCAGGTTTTTCTGACAACACCCTCATGGAACCCAACGCCTCCCCCCAAGAAATGCAACACATGGCAGAAGGATTGGCTGATATCTTTCTTAATGGTGTTTTGGCGAAAGATTAGGGACTGGGGAAGGGGACGCGGGGACGCAAAGAAAATTTCTCCCTCATCCCCCTCATCCCCCTCATCTCCTCACTCCCCTCGCCTGTTGACTCCATTGTTGAACTTGCTCGATTGGTGGACACAAATCTCGTCGCTGCATTGTGGCTACTTGTAAGCGCATAATTTGTTTGTGCAATCTGTGGGTAGGTGTTTGAGCTAATTGGGCTACAGAACCGATACCTGCATGTAGTAACAAACCGCAATATTGTGGCCCAACGCTGGGAATACTCGCTAAGTCAGCCAAAGCTATCCATTTATTCACATACTGAAGATGGACTTGTAGTTTATTGGCTAATGCTATTCGTGTTTGCAGAGTCTTGCCTTGTTGAACTAGTTCTGTTGTGGTTGTAATCCCACAATTTTGTAGTTGAGATTGTTCCTCCTGGCTCAATCCTGGTAACTGCTCAATTGGCCAGTCACATGATAATTGATAATTCATAATTCGTAATTCGTAATGACGCTCGCGGACTCGCTAACGTAATTAAGTTTTGTAATGGGGATCTGACCCTAACACAAAACTTACAGGTTATAGAACCGGGGGAATTAAACCCACGGAACTAGTTAACTAGAACTGGGAAACATTTAAATCAACTCGCCGCGTAAGACAGTGATTGCTTGGCCGCCGAGGAAAACGCGATCGCCCCCAGGATATTGCACCTTGACGACGCCACCACGACTGGATGCTTGGTAAGCTAAGAACTCATCTTTGCCCAAGCGATCGCGCCAAAAGTAAGCAAGGCAGCAATGAGCTGCGCCGGTCACTGGGTCTTCATCTATACCTTGACTTGGGGCAAAGAAGCGAGAAACGAAATCGTAGTTTGAATCAGGGTGAGTCAGGCTGGTGACGATAAAATCAGAAACGGGTAATGTTTTGAGTAATTGGAAATTTGGCTTGATTTGTCGCACTAACTCTTCAGACTCTACCTCTATTAAGTAGCCTAAAGAATTTTGCACAATAGATATGTATGGTATACCCAAAGCTGCGTCAAATTGGGGAGGAGCGATCGCGACTTGTGAGCGATTGACGGGAAAATCCAACTCAATCCACTCATCCAGACGTTTAGCAATGAGTAAACCACTTTTGGTATAAAAACGCGCAGCTTGATCAGGCGATAAATGCCCCTCTGACCATAGCACATGGGCACTGGCTAAAGTTGCATGACCACACAGCGGCACTTCTAGCACTGGCGTAAACCACCGCAGATTAAAGCCATCATCTTGTTTGAGCAGAAAAGCCGTTTCCGATAAATTCATCTCTCGCGCTATGTTTTGCATCCAATCATCATCTTGGGGAGCAGGCAAAACACAGACACAAGCAGGATTTCCTGCAAATTGCGTATTGGTAAAAGCATCAACTTGAGTAATGATTTGTCCCATAAATTTCCTTTTTTTAACGAATTACAGAGGAAGGGAGTAACGATCATTTCTAATTAGGAATTGGTATTAATCTAAGCGATCGCAGTACCTTATAAATTAGTGGTGTTGTCTCCAGAGGTTTGAGCAAATGCTAAATTCAAATCAGAATTTGAGGATCAAAATTATCGGAGGCGTCTTTGCTGTAATTAATTTAGGGCTAATTTCTCTAGGATTAGTCAGCTGTGGTGGTGAGGACAAAGAAAAACAAAGACTAGCACCCACGGAACAACAACGACCAGTTCAACAGCCTAATCGGCAAGACGACGATGATCAAGAAGATGACGAAGAAGATGGACAAGACGATAAAGACTAGTAATTAAATTTGAGTCTTCATTTATGGTTATTAACAATACCTCTAGTTCACTGATTGATATTCTACGTCAGCGACGGCAACGTCTAGCTAGCCTGATAGATTTTCCGGCTATTCTTTGGTCAGGAAGCAGCAATCCACGTAACTTTCCAGCCAATGTTTTTCCCTTTCGCGCTAGCAGCCACTTCCTCTATTTTGCTGGACTACCATTACCAAATGTGGCAATTCGCCTAGACGCTGGCAAATTAGAGCTATTTATGGATGATCCCCAACCCAATAGCGCCCTTTGGTATGGAGAAATGCCTCAGCGTCACGAAATAGCTGCCCATATTGGGGCAGATGATGCTAAACCAATGGCTGAGTTAGAATCTTGCTTGGAAGATGCAGCTACAGTTGCTGTTCAAGATGCTGCTACTTGGACACAACAGTCACAGTTACTAAATAGATGGGTTCTGCCACAAAAATCTCCGATAGGCATTGACTTGGAGTTAGCCAAAGCAATTATTTCCTTACGCCTTACTCATGACGCAGATGCATTGGTGCAATTGCAGAAAGCTGCTGCTGTGAGTGTAGCAGCACACAAAGCTGGGATGGCAGCAACACCCAAAGCCAAAATCGAAGCAGAAGTCCGGGCGGCAATGGAAGGAGTTTTTATTGCCCATAACATGACCACTGCCTATAACAGTGTTGTGACTGTTCACGGTGAAGTTTTGCATAACGAGCATTACCACCACCCTTTACAACCAGGTGACTTACTACTTGTAGATGTTGGTGGCGAAACTGAAATGGGTTGGGCGGCTGATATCACTCGTACTTGGCCGGTTTCTGGTCAATTTTCTGCTACTCAAAAAGATATTTATAATATTGTGCTAGCAGCTCATGATGCTTGCATTGCCAAAATATACCCTGGAGTTGAATATGCAGACGTTCATCTATTGGCTACCAACATCATTGCAGAAGGTTTAGTAGATTTAGGTATTCTCCAAGGGAATGCTGAAGATTTGGTAGAAATGGATGCCCATGCATTGTTTTTTCCTCACGGTATCGGACATTTACTCGGTTTAGATGTCCATGATATGGAAGATTTAGGAGACTTAGCAGGGTATGATGAGGGGCGTCAAAGAAGCGATCGCTTTGGGTTAAGTTACCTACGTTTAAATCGTCCTTTGCGTCCGGGGATGTTAGTGACAATTGAGCCTGGTTTTTATCAAGTACCAGCAATTTTAAATGAAGCTAAACTGCATCCAACATATCAAAAATTAGTCAATTGGGAGCGATTATCTCATTTTCATGATGTCCGAGGAATCCGCATTGAAGATGATGTTTTAGTTACTGAAAATGGTACTGAAGTTCTCACAGCAGCATTACCTAATAACATCAGCGCTGTAGAGAATTTGTGTAAATGATGTCAAAGGGATTGTGGATTGGGTACTGGGTACTACTAAAAATTATGGCCTTGCTGAATAATGGGATGATTTTTGCCTCACGCAAAGGCGCAAAGAATCAACCTTTGGTTTTGGACAAAAATCTCAATTCATACCGCATTTATGCAACGCCAAAATTCTTTTATTCTCCATTCTCCATTCCCTATTAAATTAAAATATGGAAACAATTTCATCTTGATTCTAAATTTCTAAAACTAATGTTTCTCCAGCACGGCGACAATCATCTAAAAGTGTGTTTAACAAGTTCCGTGGGTTTAAGTCCCCCGGTTCCATAACCGACAAGTTTTGTGTTGAGGTCAAATCCCCATTACAAAACTTAATTACGCGCTTCGTAGCGTAAAGTCTGCGGCATAGCTTCGCTTAGAGCGAGTCCGCGATAGCGTTAGCGAGGTACGAGCGTCAGTGATAGCGTAGCGTAAAGCCTGCGGCATAGCTTCGCTTAGAGCGAGTCATCGAGCGTCAGCGTAAAGCCTACGGCATAGCTTCGCTTAGAGCGACACAGGAGCGTCGCGTCATTACGAATTACGAATTACGAATTATTTAACTCCATTAGTCACAATTTAAAAGTAAGTGAATTTTGTCAATACGTCTTTGAGTAGAAATAAATCTTTTTCCTGCTTATAGAGGTGATTTGTAATGCGTCAGAAAAAATCAGTGATTCTTGAAGCAGTTCATGAAACAGCAAAAGACCTACACAAAGCTGGGCTAATGAATCAAACTACATTGCGCGAATTTGAACACCTATGTTTACCTCCTATTGAGCCTTTAGAACCATTACAAATTAAAGAAATACGGGAATCATCTCAAGTAAGTCAAGCTGTTTTTGCACGTATTTTGAATATAAGTCCTTCAACAGTTCAAAAATGGGAAATAGGACAAAAACGGCCTAGTGGAGCATCTCTTAAGCTACTGCACTTGATAAAGAATCGTGGGTTAAATAGTGTGCTGTATTAAAAACCCCAAACTAAGAAAATCCCGTCCCTAATTTCTTACTTTTATAGTTACAGAATATCAGACACACCATGATGTTGAGATAAATCCATCAAATTTGCCAATTTATAAACAATTCGCGCACCAACATTACCATCCCATTCGGCATCACCAACTTCGCAAAGGTCAAAACCAATAATTTGGCGATCGCTTTTTACCAATTCCCGTATTAAACAAAAAGCTTGCTCTAATTCGAGTCCACCAGGAACGGGTGTACCTGTATTTTGACAAAGTTTGGGATCAAGTCCATCGATATCAAAGCTAATATAAACATATTCAGGTAAATGGCTGATAATTTCTCGACATAATTCTATCCAAGTTGTCCCAGAATATAGCTTTTGTTTAATCACTGGGTCATAATAATCAATAATGCGATCGTGAGATTGGTTAATGATTTGTACTTCATCATGACAAATATCACGTATGCCCACCTGCACTAATTTAGATATTTGTGGTAGCTTCATCGCATTAAACATAATAGATGCATGGGAAAATTTAAATCCCTCATAAGCATCACGTAAATCTGCATGTGCATCAATGTGCAAAATTCCGTAATTAGGATATCGAGTTGCTAATGCTTGCAAATAACCCAAAGGTGAACTGTGATCACCACCAATAACTGCAACCCGCTTCCCACGATTAATTGCTTGCTGGCAATTTTCAAACAACCATTCATTCACTTGTTCACAAGCGTGATTAATTTCTCTTAAAACAGGTGTTAAATCTGGTGGTTGTGTGAGTGATTTACCTTCTGCTAATCGGGTAATAATTTTTGCTGCCAGTGTACGATAATATTGATTTTTTTCTAAAATCTCCCCAGAGATTTCCATCATAAAAATTCCTTGTTTCCACCCATCAGGATGATCGAAATCAAATAAATCTAGTTGAGTCGAAGCATCTAAAATTCGCTGTGGCCCTTTAGCAGTACCTGCACCATAGGAAACGGTGACTTCCCACGGTACGCCAAAAACAATGAGGTTGGCAGACTCGTAATCGAACGGCAAACCTAAAAGGTTGCCATTAATTTCACCGACACCGCTGGGATTGTAGTTTTGTAGTTGATTGCTCATTGATCATCTTGGGAATTTATGTGTACAAATAAAATGAAGCTTGTTGATATTTGCAATTATAGTAGAGACGAGCTTTGCGATCGCTATCCTCAAAGCCTGAAGATATCGTATCGCTAACAAGGTCAAGATGCCTGCGAACCAGCCCTCTTTTTTTACGAGTCATCAATTGAGTCTCCCCAATTTTTCCCACAATCCCTAAGTGCCATCAAGAAAACCAGTAGACATCACTCCCAAAGGTTAAAAGGTTCAGCTTTGGTATCAGTTGGCTATATCGACACGACTAGACGACTTGATGATTTTATACTCAATCAAACTCATAGGAAACATAATTCCCCGCTTTTTGGTAGGAGGATTTAGTGTGTTAAATACTCTGTCCCAAAATCCTTGAATGCCATAGTTTCCCTTAAAGCAAGTGTGATGAAGATCATGAAAATCTGAGGGAATAAGTAATATTGATAAAGAACTATGACCTTCCAAATTATAAATATTACCTATAATGCTCCATGCACAGAGTTGAGTAATATCATACCCAAATATGAAGATAGGCAAAACATCAGTAATGGTAACAATAATATATTCAATCAGACTCTTATGTCCAGCAACAAAACTTGATGAATCACGAAACTCATGATGTTTCAGATGGATTTTCAGCAAAAATCTTGTGTGAAAGAGCCAATGAGCAACGTAAAAACAGAAATCAGCAGCAACTATTCTCATCAAAAACCATCCCAGGTTTAAGAGTAAACCATTTCCTCTGTGAACCTCCGGTGCTAGATATAGAATAACTAATGCTGATATGAACGCTTTGATTTCTCCTGTAATGATTCCCTGCACAGTAAATGAGGGAAATGGTTGATTTTTTACATGCTTAACTCTGACAATTAGTTTTTCTTTTAAAAAGTCGTTGCTTTTAATTAGTTTTTCGATGATAATACCAATACTATAAAATGAGATAGAACCAACGAGCCAGTATAATAACACCTGCGCGAGCAAGTTGAGTTCAATATTCTTTAATAGCCAATAAAATACCTGTTGAACAAGTGTGCAACTGATAGCAATCTTGAGATAAAATTCAATCTCAACGCAGAAATCGAAAAAATTTTGAATTTTCATCGCTCGTAATATTGGTATATTTTCAGTTACCAAGAGATTAACCAACTGAGAAACTTTGAGGTATCCTGTTAGTCATAATTAATTAAAATAGCAGGTTGTTAGATATCTTACAAAAACAGGGAGTAGGGAGTAGGGAGTGGGGAGTAGGGATACAAAAACATTAAAAACTGTCTTTTGTGGGTTATTGCCCACTGTTAGGAAAAGATTTGTGCCGAGATTGCTTGCAACGAGGCACAATGCGTCCTGACTTCAATCCCACGCCTTAAGGCGTGGATTCCCTACTCCCTACTCCCACATCACCACTCCCTCTGAATGCTGTATTGAAGATGTAAATGATCATAAAATCTACGTAATTTTACTATATGTGTCGTAAATCACATTTTTGTATGTTTTTAATCGCTGACAAATTAAAATAGTGCATTAAAAACTCTTGTGAGATGAACGTCTCGCTATACATGGCGGGTAAGATACCCGCCCCACAAGAAAATTTATTGCAACATTGAGGCTTGCTATGTTCCCTTTCCTAAATAGATAATTTATTTTGCACGACTACTTATGTCTCGTCTTTTGAGAAAATTGATGAAGACGATCGCAAATAGTTGCGATAATGGCAGGTAAGAAAAAAATGTCAGAGAATTTAAAAAGCCGAGCTATAACCCAAGGTGTGCAACGATCGCCTAATCGAGCCATGCTGCGTGCTGTTGGTTTTAAAGATGAGGATTTCACTAAAGCTATTGTAGGTATTGCCAACGGCTACAGTACGATTACGCCCTGTAATATGGGGATTAATCAACTAGCGCTCGTTGCAGAGGTTGGTATTAAAAATGCTGGGGCGATGCCGCAGGTGTTCGGCACAATTACTATCAGTGACGGAATTTCCATGGGAACTGAAGGGATGAAATATTCCCTAGTCTCACGGGAGGTGATTGCCGACTCGATTGAAACCGCCTGTACTGGGCAAAGCATGGATGGAGTGTTGGCGATTGGTGGTTGTGATAAAAATATGCCAGGGGCAATGCTGGCGATCGCCCGCATGAATATTCCTGCTATCTTCGTTTACGGTGGCACAATTAAACCCGGACATTACAACGGCCGAGACTTAACTGTGGTAAGTTCTTTTGAAGCTGTTGGGCAATACAGTGCTGGGAAAATTGATGAAAAAGAATTATTAGAAGTCGAAAGCCGTGCTTGTCCTGGTGCGGGTTCCTGTGGAGGAATGTTCACAGCCAACACGATGTCTTCTGCTTTTGAAGCGCTGGGAATGAGTTTGCCTTACTCCTCAACCATGGCGGCGGAAGATGCCGAAAAGGCCGACAGTACAGAAAAATCGGCATTTGTTTTAGTCGAAGCGATTCGCAACCAAATCTTACCCAGGCAAATTATCACACGCAAATCCATCGAGAATGCTATTTCGGTGATTATGGCTGTGGGTGGTTCGACAAATGCCGTGTTACACTTTTTGGCGATCGCTCGTGCTGCTAATATCAAGCTAACTTTAGATGACTTTGAAACTATCCGCGCCCGTGTCCCAGTGTTGTGCGATTTGAAACCAAGCGGTAGGTATGTAGCCACTGATTTACACAAAGCTGGTGGTATTCCGCAAGTCATGAAGATGCTACTCGCGCATGATTTGTTACATGGTGATTGCCTGACAATCAGCGGTCAAACTGTTGCAGAAATCCTAGCAGATATACCAGACGAGCCTGATAGCAATCAAGATGTCATCCGTCCTTGGCATAACCCGATGTATTCTCAAGGACACTTAGCCATCCTCAAAGGTAATTTAGCTACAGAGGGTGCTGTAGCTAAAATTACCGGAGTTAAAAAGCCGATAATTACCGGCCCAGCGCGGGTATTTGAGTCAGAGGAATCTTGTTTAGATGCGATTTTGGCGGGTAAGATTCAAGCTGGCGACATCATCGTCATTCGTTACGAAGGGCCAAGAGGTGGCCCTGGAATGCGAGAAATGTTAGCCCCTACCTCAGCAATTATTGGTGCTGGGTTGGGTGATGCGGTGGGGTTAATTACCGACGGCAGATTTTCCGGTGGTACTTACGGCATGGTAGTTGGTCACGTTGCACCCGAAGCAGCAGTTGGAGGGGCGATCGCTCTTGTCGAAGAAGGCGATAGTATTACCATTGATGCCCCTGCCCGCTTGTTGCAGTTGAATATCTCTCAAGAAGAATTAGCGAATCGTCGTGCCAACTGGCAACCTCCCACACCGCGTTACACCAAAGGAGTATTGGCGAAATATGCCAAATTAGTCTCCTCTAGTAGTGTCGGTGCTGTAACGGATCTGGACTTGTTTTGATGTGGGGACTGGGGAGACGCGGAGAATAACCAATGACAAATGAAAAATAGACATCTGGGGAAATTAATTCTGCGTTACCCGAAACCCTTGTAGAGACGCTTCAAAAGCGCGTCTCTACATTCATTAGACTTCTTGCAAAAATACTTGAACCGTCAGAGACTCAAGTCTCTGCCTAATAGCAAAAGTCCGTTGAAACGGACTAAAAATACTGTTATTAGTCGGTTGAAACCGACTTGAGTTATCAGCCAGAAAATTTATTTTCTGGCGAGTATCCGACTTTTGCAAGAGGTCTATTGTCTATTCGGTCAAATCGTCATAAAAACGTTTTGCCCTGGGAATTTTGCGATAGTGGTGTAATTGATCAGCTTTAATTGGCTGTTGCTGTAAAGCAGCGTTATCTGACCAACCCAAATCTTTGAGGATTCTTCGGGCTGCAACTTCGCCTGTTCGACAACCGCCTTCCATATACCCTTGGTAGGACAGAGAACAGTGTTCGCCAGCAAAAAATAGATTACCTACACGCTTTTGTTCAGCTCCGGCTATGCTTGTCCATTGTCCTACTAAATAGCAAGCATAGGAGCCTCGTGTGTATTGCTGTCCAGGCCAATAAGCACGAATGGCTTCACCTTGGCGTAAGTTTGCAATTCCAGGAAAAATTTGATCTAGTTGTGGTAGCAGTGTTTGGGCTTGAGATGCTGCTGAACCGTTGCCCAAAGATAAACCTTGTTGACCACCAGTAAAGTTAGTAATTAAACCTTTGGTGCCTTTTTGGTAGCGACTGGCTTCCCAGGTGTTTTGAAAGCCTGTATCAGTAAATGTTGATCCTGTGGAATTATATTGAGTGCGCCACAATCGTTGTTGATAGGCTGTAATTAATTTCGCATTTGTGCCATATCCTAATTCGGCGATCGCTTTGTGTTTGATTGCTGGTAAATTGACATTGAGCGCTACTAAACGCAAGGTGCTAAAAGGCAGTGTCAGCAAGATTCTTTCATAGTTGCGCTCAAAGGTTCTATACCCACACCGTAAACTGACTCGATAACGACCATCAGGACGGATATATATAGCTTCTAATTCTGTTTCGGTTTCTATTGCATTTGCTAAGGTATTCGCTAATAAACGGGGTACTTGGTCGTTGCCACCACGAATGGTGTAACGTTCGTCGCTTTCACCGTAGACTGAGAATGTATCGGTGTTAGTACCAATCAAAAATAATAGATTCAAACAGGATTGTTCAGTTGCTTCTCGACCATATTCGGTAGTGTAAGCAAACTTGAGCATTTCTTGCAGAATGGGATTAATTTGTGCCTGTTCTACATACTCTGCAATGGAGGTATGATCTAAAGCGAAAGCGGCTTGATTGTAAGAGCGATAAGTGACATCTCCGTCTCCAATGGCAGCTAAATCATCCTCAATCTTCTGTGCTAAAGGAATAAAGTAATTAATAATTTCTAGTTCGGGGATTTTGCGTCCTTGGAAGTACCAGATTTCCGACACTAAATCTTGATCAGTGGCGAGTAGATCGACTATTGTTAAACCCAGTTCTTGAGCAAGCGATCGCAATTTCCGATGATCTGTATCAATAAATTCTCCACCTGTTTCCACAGTCACACCAGTATTTGCGGCATTAGCTAAACTCCGCATCCGACCACCAACGCGATTTCTGGCCTCGATAATGTCTACAGGAACCCCAGCTTGACGTAAGCGATAGGCAGCAGTCAAACCAGCAATTCCCGCACCTACTACCAGCACTTTGGGAATTGTGGCAAAAGCTTTAGAATTATGTCCGTGATGCCAGGTAACAGTAGCCAATGCACTTGCTAATCCCAAACCCCCATACAGAAAGCGACGCCGAGTGGTTCTTTGTTTTAAGATATCAACTATCTCATCCGTGGGAATACCTGTTTTGAGCGATGCGATCGCAATTTTATAAGCACGTTGCAAAGACACCATTAGCCCAGACTTAGCCATTAATAGCACCTCAATTGCTGCTAATTTTCAAATAATATTAATAATTGCAGGTTGAAACGATTTTTTTGATGAAGTAATGAAAAGAACATATGAAAACTAAGCAAATTCCTCCTGGCAGCTTCGGTATACCTATATTAGGTGAGACACTTGCTTTTCTTTTCGACCGAGATTTTATCAAAAAGCGCTATCGTAAGTACGGATCTATTTTTAAAACTCATTTAATTGGTAGACCAACCGTGGTGATGGTAGGGCCAAAAGCAGTTGATTTCGTTCTTTCTAGCCACATGGATTATTTTTCTTGGCGTGAGGGATGGCCTAATAATTTCAAAATATTGTTAGGAGAATCGCTGTTTCTGCAAGATGGAGAAGAACATCGCAAAAATCGCCGCTTGATGATGCCAGCCTTGCATGGGGCAGCATTAGCAAACTATGTCTCCACAATGGAAGATATTACTTGTACTTATTTGAAAAAATGGGAAAACAAACAGGAGTTTACCTGGCACAAGGAGTTTAAACAACTGACGTTTGATATTGCCAGTCAACTTTTACTAGGTACTAGTCCTGGTGATGAATGTGTGCGTCTTAGCCAGTTATTTACAAATCTCACAAATGGGCTGTTTGCTATTAATACGCTGCCATTACCATTTACTCAATATGGCAAAGCCATAGCAGCTCGCAATAAAATCTTAGAACATTTGACAAAAGTTGTCAGAGAACGCCAGCAAAACCCCACAAAAGATACTCTAAGTTTGTTAATCCAAGCTAAAGATGAAGAAGGTAATAGTTTAAGTGAAAAAGAACTTATTGCCCAAGCTGTACTATTACTCTTTGCTGGGCATGAAACTACTACATCGATGCTAACTTGGTTGTGTGCAGAGTTAGCCCGTCATCCAGAAGTAATGCAACGCGCCAGAGAAGAACAATTACAACTAGCAAGTAAAAGTAATTTAAATTTAGAACAATTGGGACAAATGCCCTATTTAGATCAGATTTTATTAGAGATTGAAAGATTGCATCAACCTGTTGGAGGTGGGTTTCGTGGTGTAATTAAAGACTTTGAATTTGATGGCTTTCATGTTCTTGCTGGTTGGCAATTGTTATATTCAATTCTCATGACTCACAAGCTAGAGGAAATTTACCCAGAACCAGAACGTTTTGATCCTGAACGTTTCAATCCCCAGCGTCAAGAACACAAACAGTATCCTTTTAGCTTAATTGGTTTTGGTGGTGGGTCGCGCCTTTGTATCGGCATAGCCTTTGCCAAAATGGAAATGAAAATTATTGCTGCTCATCTTCTACGCAGCTATTATTGGGAGATATTGCCCAATCAAAGTTTAGAAACAGTATATTTTCCTTCAAATCGTCCTCAAGATGGGTTGCGAGTTCGATTTCAAATTAGGTAAAGTTTGTTATCAACAAAAGTAAAGGTTTAAAACCCAGCCCACAAGTGGCACGAAAGAATTTTGGTATTGTAATGCTTTATTTATTCCCAATCCTCTCTCATGACACCTCCAATCAATATAAATTTACCCCCAGAAGTTTTACAACGCTGGCAAACTGCGAGAGATTTTGTTAATCAAAACGTTAGCTCTCTAACTAATTCTGCACAGCAAGTTGGGGAGACTTGGCAGCAAACCGCAACTCAAGCAACTGATAGGGCAATTGATAGAGTAACGACAACCTTAGAAAATGGTTGGCAAACAGCCGAGCAAATTCAAAATACCACATCGACAGTAGTTCAAGGTGCAGTTGCATCATCTGTTAATGATTGGCTAACACAACACCCTGGATTATTTCGATTAGTGCAAATATTAGGCTGGACAACTAATCATCCTATTATTAGTTTAGTAATTTTGCTTGTTGTCTTGGCTGTAATTTGGAGTATTATCAAAGCAATTGTCCGTTTAATTGAAACGGCTAGTTGGTCAATACTACAAGTGCCATTCAAATTAATTTTGACTTTCATCAAAGTTAGCTTTGTCTCTTTGACGAAAGTTGGTAGATTTACTATTCAACGGCTAACAAATACTAAAATAACTGATAGCTTGCCAGCTTTAATACCCGCGACTACTTCAGAAATAGACCGAGATAAACAACAACGACTAGCAGAAATTTCTAGCCGTTTAGCAGCTATTCAACAAGAACAGAATCAGCTTTTACAAGAAGCAGCAGACTTGATTGATTCACAGACAATTGAGGTGGAAATTGCCAAAATTAAACCGCTAAAAACTGTTGAATCATATCTTGACTGAGTTCGCTAGTTGAGCCAGAGGCAACAATACCACCTTTTTGCATGGCGTCCACAAATCGATGCGATCGCTTCGGCAGAAATAGAATCAAGAACCTGTTTTAGCTTATGTCTTAATTGCTCTAAATGGGTGCAATGTTCTCAAGACAATTCGTACTTAATTCTTGTGTCATCTATATTAACCTTCAACCGTGTTCATTTCTTTGCTTGTATTACTTGTAAACTACCACCTGCATATAAAGTTGGCTGTTCTACATCAAACCCAGTTTCTATTAACAACCGAGGCAAATCTGTTTTCAGCAATTGCCAAGCTGTTTCCGTTTCAAACAACAGTAAAAATAACGACACACCAGGCCAAAATATCGGATTAGTGGGGGCATGAAAATCTACCAATACGAATACTCCACCCGGCTTTAATACTCGATACACCTCCTTGAGAATTTGCTGTAATTGTTCAGGCTGCATTTCATGTAACGCTGCACTGGTATGCACTACATCAAACAAATTGTCTACAAATGGCATATTTTCTGCAAAAGCTTCTACATACGAAGCTGCGGGTACATTTTGCCGCGCCCGTTGCAAAGACAATGGTGATGCATCTAAACCTGTTACATTTTGTGAATATTTCACTAAAAAGTGCGTCGCTTGCCCACTACCACAACATAAATCTAAAACCTGAGTATCTGAGTCAATCGTTAAGCCTTGCAAAGCTAATTGTCGAAAACGGGCTTCACCACCTACACTTATAGCTGCTAAACGGGCGATCGCATCATACAACCACTGATAACGGTAACTCCAATCTCTTAAAATTGTGGCCATTGCATCTTTCCTTGCTATTAAGCTTTATATTTAATAAAGATATATTGTTAACATTAGTAAAAAAACTGAAAAGATTGGGGGAAAGTAACTGCTATGGGTCGTGTAGGCGTATTATTACTCAATCTCGGGGGCCCCGATAAGTTAGATGACGTTGGGCCATTTTTGTATAACCTGTTTTCTGATCCGGAAATTATTCGCCTACCGTTTCGTTGGTTACAAAAGCCCCTAGCTTGGTTCATTGCCTCGCGGCGAACCAGAACATCTCAAGAAAACTATAAGCAAATTGGCGGTGGTTCGCCATTACGGCGGATTACAGAAGCTCAGGGCGAAGCACTTAAAGAACAGTTGGGTTATTTGGGTCAAGAAGCCAATATCTACGTAGGAATGCGCTATTGGCATCCGTATACTGAAGAAGCGATCGCTCTGCTCACTCAAGACAACATCGAGCGTTTGGTGATTCTACCACTGTATCCCCAATTCTCGATCAGCACTAGCGGTTCCAGCTTCCGGCTTTTAGAAAAACTTTGGCAAGAAGATGCGAAACTTCAGCGCATTGACTATACCGTTATTCCCTCATGGTATAAACAACCAGGCTATCTCCAAGCAATGGCGGAACTGATAGCTCAGGAACTAGATCAATTTCCTCATCCCGATGAGGTTCATATTTTCTTTAGCGCCCATGGTGTTCCCAAAAGCTATGTAGAAGAAGCGGGAGACCCTTACCAGCAAGAAATTGAGGATTGTACTGCTTTGATTATGCAGACACTCAATCGACCCAATGCTCACACCCTAGCCTATCAAAGTCGCGTCGGGCCAGTTGAATGGCTGCAACCTTATACAGAGGATGCGCTTAAAGAACTAGGCGCACGAGGCGTAAAAGATTTGGTTGTCGTGCCTATCAGTTTCGTCTCAGAACACATTGAGACACTACAAGAAATTGATATTGAGTACCGAGAAGTAGCCGAAGAGTCAGGAATTCATAACTTTCGGCGCGTGCCTGCTCCCAACACCCATCCAGTATTTATTCAAGCACTAGCAGACTTAGTGATTGATGCGCTGAAAAAACCCAGTTTCAAGCTTTCCCAAGCTGCCCAGATGAAGAAAAGAGTAAAAATGTATCCCCAAGAGCGTTGGGAGTGGGGTATGACTACTAGTGCGGAAGTCTGGAATGGTCGAATTGCCATGCTAGGCTTCATTGCCTTAATTATTGAACTGATTACCGGTCAAGGTTTATTGCACATGATTGGTATTTTGCACTAGGGGGAATGGGGAAGAGGCAGGGGGTGAGGGGGACGTCCCCATCTCTTATGGGTAGGTTTTTTAGATTTCGCGTTTTGGTTGACGCGGGGACGCGGGGACACGGTGAGACATAAAAATTTCTCCCTTGTCCCCCTTCGGGTGACGCTCGCAAGCTCGCTCTAAGCGAAGCTATGCCGCAGGCTTTACGCTGTGCTAACGCAGTCGCCTGCGGAGGGAAACCCTCCTTTACTCGCTGTCTCACCGCGTCTCCCTATCTCCGCGTCAGCCAAATCATAAGTCTTTAAACGGACATGATATAATTCCTAAATTCCCAGCCTCTGATAGATATCTTCTAAATGCCGTAGATGCTGCTGGGGATCAAAACATGTCTCAAGTTCTGCTGGGGACAATTTTTGAGTGACGCGCGGATCTTTGTTAATCAAGTCCTGAAAATTGCCTTCTGGCTTGTTCCATGCAGCATGAGCGTTTTCTTGCACCATCGCATAAGCTTCTTCTCGGCTAAGTCCTTTATCTACTAACGCGAGTAGCACTTTCTGGCTAAATACTACACCACCATAACAGTTGAGATTTCGCTCCATGTTCTCTGGATAAACCAACAAGTTTTTCACTAACTCGGTGATTTCATGCAACATGAAGTGGGTTAAAATGCAAGCATCTGGTAAGATTACCCGCTCTACAGAACTGTGGGAAATATCTCGTTCATGCCAGAGTGCGACATTTTCTAAAGCTGCGCCGGCGTGACTTCTGACGAGTCGGGCCATTCCTGTTAGCCGTTCAGAACGGATGGGGTTACGCTTGTGCGGCATGGCACTAGAGCCTTTTTGACCTTTGGCGAAGTATTCTTCTACTTCGAGAACGTCTGTTTTTTGCAGATTGCGAATTTCTACTGCAAAGCGTTCGATTGATGCCGCTACTAGAGCTAATTGTTGGACATAATCGGCATGACGATCGCGGGAAATAACTTGTGTGGAGGCGGTATCGGGTTGGAGTCCGAGTTTTTGGCAAGCGATCGCTTCTACACGCGGTTCTACATTGGCATAGGTTCCCACGGCGCCGGAAATCTTGCCCACAGCGATAGTTGTATGGAGAATTCTCAGGCGTTCTTGGTGACGTAACACTTCCGCTAACCATCCAGCTAGCTTAAAGCCAAAGGTAATTGGTTCGGCATGAATACCGTGCGATCGACCAATCATCACCGTATGACGGTGTTCCTGTGCTTTTTGGCGAATTGCTTGAATCAAGTCTTCTAGGCGTTGCAATAACACATCTAAACTAGCAACTAATTGCAGTGCTAAAGCCGTATCCAGCACATCTGAACTAGTTAAACCCAAATGAATATAGCGTCCTGCTTCACCTACATATTCATTGACGTTTGTCAAGAAAGCAATCACATCATGGCGGACTTCAGCTTCAATTTCTAGCACCCGTTTGGGGTCAAAATCTGCCTTTGCCTTAATTTCCTCCACTGCACTAGATGGAATGTAACCTAGTTCAGCCTGAGCCTCACAAACAGCAATTTCTACTTGCAGCCAGGTTTTTAACTTGTAGGCTTCACTCCAAAGATTACCCATTTCGGGCAAAGTATAACGCTCAATCACAGTCCGCCACAAAATACAACCGTCATATTTTAGTCTAAACTGTTTGCTGGTTTAAGAGGAAGTTTGAAAAGTCTTGGACGAATAGAATGAGATTGAAAGGATTTGACACTCCCTGGGCTAAAGCCACAGGGATTCTTGGTTCAACGAGTCCACTTAGATTAAACCCCTTGCGGTATCTAAAAAAGAGGTGGTTCTCTCCACGCCAGTTGCTTCAAGTCGGCAAAGCCGCCCAACGCACTGGCTCCCAAGCGTTGACTTTCCGAGTGCCCCTCGGTAGCGCCTGAAGTCCGAAAAACGCAACTACGTTGCTGTTTGTCAAGGGTTTTCGGCATTTTCCTTATAAATTGAAGTTTGGAATTGAATAGGAGATTTTTAGATGACCAACGCTGATCAACCAATCGAAGAGAGGTTAATCAATATTGAAACTCAATTAGAGGATTTGGGTGACGAATTAGATCTACTGAGGACAATCCAAAATGCCAATAGACGGGAACTCCGCACTGTATCTCAAACATCTGCACGACTTGAACGCGCAATTAACCAGCTTGCTGATCTCTCCCGTCTTCAGGCACTAGAAGCCCAGCGCGATCGCACAGTGTTTCAAGCTGAGATTCGGCGTATTTGGGAATACCTACTGCAACAAGGCGGTAACGGCAACACTCCGCCTAGTAACTAAAAACTTCTAACTAAAAAATATCCTATCGCTTTGGGGAGCAGGGAAAGTTAGCGAACATGATATTAGATTGGAATTTCAATTACAAACTCAGTTCCTTTTCCAGGTGTGGAATCACAGATTAAACTACCTTTATGTTTGTTCACGACAATCTGATAACTAATCGATAAACCCAATCCTGTGCCATTTCCTACTGACTTAGTGGTGAAAAATGGGTCAAAAATTTTCTGCTGTACTGCTTCTGTCATGCCAAAACCGTTATCAGCAAACCGGATTTTGATTGTATTGATATCTGTTAATTCAGTAAAAATGTGAATTTGTGGTTTAGTGAATATTTCACTGCTATTGGCTATTGACTCTTCTATAGCATCGATCGCATTACTCAAGATATTCATAAATACCTGATTAAGTTGACCGGCGTAACAGTTGATCTCTGGTAATTTTCCATATGTTTTGATGACTTCAATTGCTAGGCGATCGCTCTTTTCTTTCAGTCGATGCTGTAAAATCATCAAGGTATTATCAATTCCTTCATGAATATCGACAGGTTTCATTTCCGCCTCATCTAAGCGGGAAAAGTTACGTAAGCCTAAAACAATATTGCGAATGCGCGAACTTCCTAGTTTCATCGAATTTAAAATTTTTGGCAAATCTTCCGCGAGAAAATTTATGTCTATCTCTTCTTGTTTTGCTTCAATCAAGGGTGAAGATTGGGGATATTCTTGCTGATAAATATCGAGCAAATTGAGCAAATTTTGGACATATTCACTAGTGTGAGCAATATTGCCATGAATAAAATTGATGGGATTATTGATTTCATGAGCAATTCCCGCAACCATTTGCCCTAATGCAGACATTTTTTCACTTTGAATCAGGTGAGTTTGGGTTTGTTGTAACTCCTCTAAAGTTTGTTGCAAGTGTTGATTTGTTTCATTGAGTTCTTGAGTTCTAGCTGCAACTTTCTCCTCTAGAGTATGATTGTATTCTTCTAAGCGTTCATTAGCTTGTGCTAAATTTTTGTAGAGGATGGCATTTTCTAGTGATATTGCAGCTTGGGTAGTAATGAGCTTCAAAACTTCTACGCGATCGCGTGTAAATGCTCCTGTAGTTAAATTATTTTCTAGGTAAAAAATCCCAATCAATTTACCTTGATTAATAATAGGTATGGCTAACAAACTTTTAGGTTCTTCACGAATGATATAGCTATCGGCTGCTAGCGAGGGTACAACCATTGCATTATCAACAACGAAGATTTCACGAGTTCGTTTGATGTAATTAATCAAAGTAATGGGAACATCAGAACTTGACTCTAAGCGAATGGATGGAAATTCTGTTTTAATCAGCTGATATTTTGAGCTTAAACTAATTGCGGTAACAGTTAAATTCGATTTATTACCTCTAGCCAAAATCAAGGCAGATTTAGAAGCCCCTGCATTCTCCATCACTACTTCCATTAAAGTAGAAAGTAATTGCTCAAACTCAATTTCTCCAGAGAGGGCTTGAGATGCTTTAATTACAGATGCTAAATCTAGAGAATCGGAGATGCTTGTCTTTGAGGCAATTACACTTTGTTGATTGTTCAAAGTGGATAGAGACACGTTATTTAAAGAAATCTCTTCCTGGCTGGGATCATAACTCAGTTCTGCTTGCTTTTCTGGCTGAAGTATGGAAACAAGTAGTTGGGGATAGCGGTTGGCTAAATCGTCAGCTTTGGCTTTTGCCCCCCAGCGGAGGTAGCCATGATAAGCATCGCTTAAATATGCCTGTGCAATCTTTGATTTACCCCATTCTAAATAGAATCTAGCGGCAAGTTCGTGAGCAAGGGCTTGATCGTTGATATACTCGTTATCTTGGGCAAGGGAGATAGCGCGATCGTAATCGTCCATTGCTTCGATATGTTGTTCTTGAATCCGATGCCATTCGGCTTCTACTAAATAATATTTATGTAAAAAATTCATTGGGGCATGATCTGCCCATTTCTTCATTTTCTCTTGATTGGCTTGTACTTTATCGAGAATATGCTTTTGTTCAGATAAGTCGGTATCTAAATACAGCGCTAACCTCGTTAAAGAATCATAAAAATAAAAAGCGGGAACAATTAGATGCCCAATACCACTATCTAAATATTTTTCTGCTAAGGTTGCATTTTCAGATGCTTGATGAAATTCTTGAAACAAATAACACAGATGAAGTTTACTAAAATAAAAATATAAAAATCCTAAGCTATCTTTAGCTTCTATGAGAATCGGCAGCATTGTTTCTTCATATTGATGCTGCTTAGAACCTAGCAAATTAAATACGATCTGCTGATAGATTAGATTCCAGTTTAATACCGCCTCTTGCTGGATTTTTCTAATAGCATTGTTGTAAGTTGACATCTCTTGTGCAAGTTCTGCCAATTCTTTGCCGACAAAATATGAACAATAACAATAAGCATGAAGAGAATAAGCTGCGTATTGCAAATCTCCTACTTCTATAGCATTAACATAAACATCTAGTGTCGGGTTTAATATTTCTCGAATATGCTCTTTCCAAGGTCTAATCAAAGGTTGAAATGTTCCTAGTACCTTAACATTAATCTCTTTAGTCTGGAATTTCAGTAATAGATTTGCAGCTAACTTTCCAAATTGATAACCAGATTCAATATCACCTATAATTCCACATAGTATTACTCCATAATTAGCGTAGACAAAAGCAGAAAAAGGTGTATTACCATATTGGAGTGATAAGTTGATTTGTTTAACAAGAACTAAAGGAAAAAGTTCTGGTTTAGCTCGGTAGATCATAGCAGTAGTGCTAGAGAGAACACTCATAACTGCTAACATTTGCGGTTCTCTCATCTTTGGTAAGTCAATTAAGTTTTGGATATTCTTACCAATTAGATTGGATGATATTTCTGACATTATTAGCTGAATATCAGCTATGCTGATTTTTTCAGGAAATTCTACTCCTAAAAGCCTTAAAAAGGCTAGTCCAATATTAGCAGCTTCTAAAGCTTGGTTTTTTGCTCCATAAGTTTGAATTTTGACTTGATAAACTTTCACTTTATCTAGCAGTGTTTTACTTCTTTTTAAAACTACTTCTATCAATTGTTCAGTTTGCTCAAAATCGCCAGCCAAATATGCTGCCTCTGCGGCTGTTTCATACAAAGCTAAGATTAATTCATATTTTGTCTCCCAACTATCAGTAGCTAACAGTTGAATTCCGGTAGTTAGATAGTTAATTGCATTTTGATAAGCAGTTGATGCCAAAGCTTTACGCCCAGCAATCAAATTCATGGCAGCTAGTTCATCTCGCTTCGCTTGGGAGGTAATATCTTCCAGTGCGATATTGAATTGATTGACGATTTCAAAAATCTTTTCTTCTCGTTTGGCAACTGGGATATTATCAAATAGCAGTAATGCAATTTTTAAGTGAATTTGCTTTCTTTCTTCTGGAGAAATTAAAGAATAAGCTGCTTGCTGAACACGATCATGTACAAATTTATATATAGGTAAGCGATTAGCTGGTTTATCATTAATGACTAACTGATGATTTTCATCATCTTGGGGAAATAGTTGATAAACATCTGCGTGAGGTAAAACTAGCCCTTCAATTAATGCTTTCCATAAGTCTGACGCTGTATCAACTACAGATTTTTCATGAACGATCGCCAGAGTATTTAAATCAAATTGATTACCAATACATGCGGCTAGTTTCAATATTTTTTGCGTATTGATGGGCAATTTTACTAGTTGAATCGCGAGGAATTCTACAACATCGTCTGTAAGAGCTAATTCTTTGATTTTTTGAATTTCGTACTGCCAATAGCCAGCTTCAAGATTCAGTGTAATCAATCCAGAGTTATGTAATGAATAGAGAAATTGTAAAGAAAAGAAGGGATTGCCTTTAGTTTTAGCAAATACCATTTGAGTGAGAGAAACGGCTAAAACTTCTTGACAATGCAGGGTATCAGCAATCAGATGATTTAAATCGCCTTGATTTAATGGTGCAAGTGCGATCGCATTCATAGCTGCTCCCGTTTTCTCAATTTCCTGTAGCGTTAAATAAAGGGGATGCGCCTTAGAAACTTCGTTATCACGGTATGCACCAATCAACAAAAAACCACCCTTGGTTTTACCCGTATTTTCTGCTGCATCTAAAACAGAAGATGAGGCATTTTCGTTCATTAATAATTGAATTAATTTTAAAGAAGTTACATCTGCCCATTGTAAATCATCTAAAAAAATCACTAAAGGCTGTTCTTTAGTAGTGAAAACCTGGATGAATCTTTGGAATAATAAATTGAAGCGGTTTTGAGCAGCAATACCAGAGAGTTCTGCTACTGAAGGTTGCTTGTCAATAATCTGTTCTAGTTCAGGAATTACATCAGTAATTACCTGACTTTGTGTACCCAATGCTTTTAAAACTCTAGCTTTCCACTGCTGAATTTGGGTATCAGTTTCAGAAAGCAACTGCCCAATTAAATCTCGAAAAGCCTGGACTAATCCTGATAAGGGAATATCACGCTGAAACTGGTCAAATTTACCTTTGATAAAATAACTACGTTGCCGCACAATAGGTTTGTGAACCTCGTTGACTACAGCAGTTTTACCAATACCAGAGAAACCGGTGACTAAGATCATTTCTGTTGTCCCGCGAGTCACTCGTTGAAAGGCAGCGAGTAAGGTTTCAACTTCGCGTTGGCGACCATAGAGTTTTTCAGGGATAACGAAACGATCTGAAATGTCCCTGACTCCTAACTCAAAAAACGCTATATTTCCACTCTCTTGCCACTGGTGACGACACACTTCCAAATCATGCTTTAACCCCAAGGCACTTTGATAGCGTTCTTCGGCGTTTTTAGCCATCAGCTTGCTAATAATACCAGACAAAATGGGGGGAATATGAGAGTTAATTAAGTTTGCTTTTAGCGGTTCTTTAGCAATGTGACAATAAACTAACTCCATCGGGTCACTACTGGTAAAGGGTAGCTGCCCAGTTAGGAGTTCAAAAAAGGTAATACCCAGAGAATAAAAGTCGGTGCGGTAGTCGATACCTCGGTTCATTCTTCCGGTTTGTTCAGGAGAAATATAAGCTAAAGTACCTTCTAGAACGTTGGGATTTGTGAGAGATTGCATTTCTCTTGGCAAAAGAGTGGCAAGACTGAAATCAATAAGTTTTATCTCACCTGTTGTAGGGTTAATCAGAATATTGGCTGGTTTAATATCTTTGTGAATTATGCGATGTCGATGCAATCCTTCAAGGGTAGAAATAATATTAATAGCGATATGAAAAAACTCACTTAGAGAAACAGGATTTTCCCCCTGTTGCCAATCTTTAAGAGAAACACCACCAAAATCTTCCATCACCAAAGCATAGCTGTTGGAGTAGTTTTCTAAACTGTAGGGTTTGACTATACTAGGGAAGTTGAGGTTTTTGATGATGAAGTATTGATTACGGAATTGAGCAATGTCTGCAAATGATGAAAATTCATTCCGCATCAGTTTGATAATAACTGATTGCTGATCTTGTTCTCTGATACCTCGATAAACTAAAGTTTTGCTGCCTGAGTAGATTTGCTCTGTGATACGATAACCAGGAAGTGCAGGTAATGTGTCTAATGCTACTAACATTGCAGCTTGTACCCATAATTTTATTTTCTATCGCCTATTATTCCCATGGGGCATCTGCAAGTATCATTAAATTTTTATTTTTTTGATAAACAAAAAACCTGTCACTTACTTTGGTTAAGAGTAAGTTTTGACAGGTTGAGTTTGTGATAAAGCTTTGTAGACTAGCGACTGAATTTACTAATCCTGTTTTATGAGCTTAAAAGAATTTTGGCGATCGCATCTATACTCTAATCTGCAAAAACAAAAATAATAATGGATGCAAATGCTACTTGATTTTCTGTTTAATAAAGGTCACAACCTGAGTTAACTGCTTTTTCAAGCTATCAATTTCCGCTTGCATTTTATCAATTTTCTCATTGAGAGCATTGATTTCTACAGAGGAGTCTGTTGTTTTATTAGAGGTTGCAACTGTGTCATTAGTTGTTAAATTAGGAGTTGCAACTGCACTACTGGTTGCGCTAGAGATTGTTGCGACTGCACCATTTTTAGTAGCAACAGCCGCGCCCACTAATACTGGTTCAGAACGTGGTTGTTTAGCCTTGGTCATGGCTAACTTGATGGCGTTAATTAGTTGCTTTTGGTCAAAAGGTTTTCCGAGAAATTCAAAATATTCAAAGGGTTCTGAAATTTTCTCCGTCACCTCTTCCTTACGACCAGACATGATTACTAAAGGAATCTTTCTTAACTCTGGCTGGGCTTGAATTTGCTGAAAAACTTCCCAACCACTCATTTTAGGTAACAGGAAATCCAACATAATCAAGCTGAGTTTTTCTTGAAGGATGAAATTTAGTCCTTCCATACCATCTTTGGCTTCTAGTACCTCGAAATTACCCGGAGGCAACATTTCACGTACTTTCACCCTGACAACTGTAGTGTCATCTATAACTAGAATTTTGTTGCTTGCCACGACTGATTGCTCTAACAGAAACTTTAGGTGTAAATAGCAGATTTGCTGATTGGCTTTGAGAATGCTCCCACTATATCCAAAATTTTTGTTGATCGGGGGATAGTATATTTCGGTATAAATGACATTATGTATAAGTATTTGACAGAACTTTTACTGGTGTTGTCTGGAATTTGTGTCATGGTGATATTTAAGGCTTTGACTTTGCTCTCAAGCATAGGAATTTAGCCTTAGTCTATCTGCGGATTTTGCTGAGACATCTATGAATTCGTCACCACAAGCTGAACTCAAGTCTGTAATTATGGAGATGCCTAGCTGGTTACGTCGCCCCATCGGCAAAGCCAGCGAACTCTCCACTGTACAACGCATTATTAAGCAGCGACAAATTCATACGATTTGTGAAGAAGGTCGCTGTCCTAACCGGGGTGAGTGCTATTCCCAAAAAACCGCTACTTTTTTATTGATGGGGCCAACTTGCACGCGCTCTTGTGCTTTTTGTCAAGTAGATAAAGGTCATGCCCCAATGCCTGTGGACTCAGAAGAACCGCAAAAGGTGGCGGAGGCAGTGCAACTGTTGGGATTACGTTACGTGGTGTTGACTTCTGTGGCTCGTGATGACTTGCCTGACCAAGGAGCAGGTCATTTTGTCCAAACGATCGCGACTATTCGCCAGTTGAACCCAGAAACTCAAATTGAAGTGCTAACACCTGATTTTTGGGGTGGCGCGGGTGCAGGGGAGGCAGGTCAACGCCAAAGGATAGCGGCGGTTGCTACAGCCAAGCCAGCTTGTTTCAATCACAATATCGAAACAGTACGACGGTTAACTCGAGCAGTCCGTCGAGGAGCAAAGTACGATCACTCGCTGCGAGTACTCGCTATGATCAAAGAAATCGATCCCACTATTCCCACCAAATCAGGTTTGATGCTAGGACACGGCGAAACAATTGCTGAAGTCGTCGAAACAATGACCGATTTAAGGGCTGTAGAATGCGATCGCATCACTATTGGTCAGTACATGCGCCCTTCTTTAGAGCATCTACCAGTACAAAAATACTGGACTCCAGAGGAATTTGCCCAACTAGGTCAAATCGCATCGCAAATGGGCTTCAGTCATGTCCGTTCCGCCCCCCTGGTGCGTAGTTCGTATCATGCGGGGGAGTAGGGAAGATGAGGGGGATGAGGGGGATGAGGGAGCAGGGGGAAGGTTACACATAGATCTCCCCCAATCCCCAGTCCCCAATCCCCAATCCCCAATCCCCATTCCCCATTACGCCACACAAATATTTCTAAAGAATTTAGGCGATTGGTACACCAAATTTGGTATTTCTTAAAAAGTCCTGACATTAGGAGAACCGATTATGACTGCTAAAACCAAAGACTCGCCAGTTGCTGATAGTGGAGCTAAACCTCCATATACCTTTCGTACTGGTTGGGCAATACTTTTGTTAGCTTTGAACTTGTTGGTGGCAGCTTATTACTTCCACATTATTGAATAACTAGGGGTGGAGACGTTGCCTGCAACGTCTCTACTTAAATCGTGCCTTTGAATAAACCTTTGGGACGAATCAGTAGCACTAAAATCATAATTACCAGTGCTACTACTTGTTTATACTGAGAACCTAACCAAGGGGTGCTGACTTCTTGGACGATGCCAATGATGAAAGCTGCTGCGATCGCCCCGTAAGGATTACCAATTCCGCCAAGGATCACTGAAGCAAATAAAGGTAAAATTAAGAACCAACCCATATTGGGCCGTACTGCTGTAATTAAACCGTACATACTGCCACCGAGAGAAGTCAAAGTCCCAGCAATTAACCAAGTCCAAAAGATTACTTGGTCAACATTAATACCAGAAACTCTAGCTAAGTCCAGGTCGTCAGCTACTGCTCGCATGGCTTTACCAATTTTGGTGTTTTGCAGGAGGTAATGTAATGCCAAAATTGCGGACACTGCTAAACCTAATACCAAAATTTGGTTTTGCGGCACTTTTAAGCCCGCAATATCTAAAGCAGGGGTAAAAGGTAAATCATAATTCTGGTTTCTACCACCCCAAGTAAAAATAATGCCGTTGCGAATAAATAAGGCTAGTCCGATGGAAATGATGATCAGTGTAGTGGAAGTAGCACGGATAGAACGCATTCTCGACCATAGTAGTTTTTCTGACAACAGCATTGCGACTACTGTTCCCAAGGCTGCTAGTATCATTGACAGCCAAATGTTAACGCCAAAAGTGTTGATGAGCCAAGTTAGATAAGCTCCTAAAGTGAGAAAATCACCATGAGCAAAGTTAGATAACCGTAAAATCCCATAGGTAAGAGTAAGTCCAACTGCGGCTAAAGCAATAATGCTTCCTACAGCAATCCCATTCACGATGAGTTGAGCGAATTCTAAAGTCATAGTCTTAAACTTGCTGTTAACAAATTTTAAGTGAATAACCGATATTTTTTTGTTTAGCTGCTACATACGACACTATGAGTTATGGTTTATAAATAAAAAGGGAATTGTCCGCTAATCTACATAGAATCTTGTTCGCATTTTTATGCGAAGTCAAATTTGTTCAACGTTTAGTTGACCATGCAGCAGTATTCAAGTTTACCAGAACAGAACTCACAGATAGATGCTACGTCCACACTTTTGACAACAATCCAACAACTCCGCACTGAGTTGTGGCTGGAGAAGACCTTAAACCAGCTGCAAAGTCGCCTGAATGATTGCCTGCTTTCTGCTTGTACCACTGTCTCAGTGGCAAGTGTCATCGAAGCAGAAATCTTCCAAATCGTAGTCAACGAGATCAATGGTGCTGTAGAAGATAGTAAAGTAGCGATCGCTCTGTTTCAACCCCACGAAACAGTTGGCAAAATTTGCTATGTTTGTCGCTCCCCAAGCACACAATCTCCATTACCGCAAGTAATGCTGACGGCACGCAAAAGGCTACGGTTGAGATTAAAAGAGGTCATCAAACTCGAAGATTTACAGCAGCTTGAGAACCAACAACCACCAAATGCTTGGCGGTTAGTAGATCATTCTGGCGGTGTCTTCGGCTGGCTAATTATTGCCACAGCACCCCCAAGTTCTGATAATGAATCACCAATAGCATTGCCGAGTCAACTGAGAGCGCAATTAATGGCCAGGTGTGCCAAGCAATGTACCACAGCTGTTGCACAACTCAGGCAAATGATATTTTGGCAGCAAAGGTATCAACAGTTGGATGGTTCTAATCAAGAACTTGAGCGTACCAATCAACTCAAAAACCAGTTTCTAGCAAACACCAGCCATGAAATTCGCACACCGTTAAGTTCTATTATCGGTTTCACTCATCTACTTTTAGCCCAAGGCTACGACCAAACCAGAGAACGCCACCAAGAGTATTTAAATATTATTCAGTCTAGCGGTAAACACTTATTAGCTCTGATTAACGATATTTTGGATCTCTCAAAAATAGAAGCTAACCAGCTAGAAGTGCAGTGGGAAAATGTCAACGTGCCAGAATTGTGTCGTAATGTTTTTGCACTGGTAAAAGAGAAAGCTGCTAACAAGGGTTTGAAACTTTGCTTAGAACTAGATCCCAGTGTCACAACCCTAGTGGCTGATTCTTTGCGTCTCAAGCAAATGCTGTTAAATTTGCTATTTAATGCTCTGAAGTTTACTAGTACAGGCACTGTTGGCTTAAAAGTTGTGTCCAAGGATGCATGTTTAAATTTTATAGTTTGGGATACTGGCACTGGCATTTCTCAACAAGACCAGGCTCAACTATTTCAACCTTATTATCAAATTGCTAACGCCGTAGTTAGTCGCAATGAAGGCACAGGTTTAGGTTTAACCGTAACTCAGAAATTGGCGGAAATTCATGGTGGCTGTGTGGAAGTTGAATCAGAAATCGATCGCGGTTCTCGTTTTACTCTCGTACTTCCCCTGAAGCCTGTGGAAGGAGTGGGGGATGAGGGAGATGAGGGAGATGAGGGAGATGAGGGAGTTAAAAGATTAACTGAAAATTATTTACCTAGTTCATCTTCAGAGATTTTGTTGGTAGAAGATGATTTACCCAACGCCAAGTTAATGCAAATTTATTTAAGCAAGTTGGGATATCAAGTCACTTGGGTGAGGAATGCTGTTGAAATGTGGGAAGCGCTAAAACAGCTAAATCCTGTGGTTATTATTATGGATGTTTACCTACCAGATGAAAATGGTCTTAATTTGGTACAACAACTGCGAAAAAATCCTCAATATGAGATGATTCCAGTGATTGCTCAAACCGCAATGGCAATGAAAGGCGATCGCGAAACTTGCATAGCTGCTGGAGTCAATGATTACACTCCTAAACCAATAGATTTACCGCTCCTAGCAAGTTTGGTAGCAAAATACAGCAAACCAACAACCTCGAATGATTGACAGTGTTACAAGGTTCTGTTTGCATTGTCAAAAATTAAATAAAGTAAAATTTTGCTATATTTTTGATACTTTTAAGCGAACATTTGCTTATAGGCGCATTTACGTATAATCATGTAAGCTAGCACCACATAGCAATCCATGACTAACGCTGATCCTCAATCTAGGTACTCTGAAATAAAGCGTTTAGTAGCTGAAAATGATCTGAATGCAGCAACGAAACGACTAATGGATTTTGAAGAGGATTTGCCCAACGAAAACTATGAAGCAGAAATTTCCGTCATTCGAAGCGCATATACTGGTTTAGAATCTGATGAGCGTATTTATGGTTATACAGCCAATATAGATGAGAGAAAAAAAAGATTAATAATTCAGATTATACAAGTTGCTGCATTGATTCGAGATAACTATCAATTAAAAAAGCAAGAAACACCTAATCAGCAAAATACTAGTTTAATACAACCAAAATATAACCCATTACAAACTGAGCTTTCTCATCTACCAAATCTAGATGAGATAAACAATAAAAAAACTCAACTTGAAATAGATGAAGAGCAATTTATAGAAACCCAGAGACAGAAAATTATCTCTCGTCCTACAATTTCTTCAGTCGTCTTTCAATCTCATGAATTATACAAAACTTATAATAGTCGTTCTGTTGAGTTTAAATTATCTAATATCAATGTAACTCTAAACCTTGGTGAAATAACTGCTGTTGTTGGTGAAAATGGTAATGGCAAAACAACACTTTTAAGAATAATTGCAGGAGAACTTGCACCAACTCAAGGAAAGTTAGATTACCCATGTCTAACCTCCAACAAAAAAACTGATATATATTCAATTAAGCAACAAATAGCTTATATTCCTCAACAGTTACCTTCATGGGATGGTTTACTAGTCAATAATTTACATTTTACAGCAGCTATTCATGGCTTCAAGGGTCAAAAGAATAAAAATAGAGTCGAGTTTATTATTAAACGTCTAGAATTAGAGCGTTATAGAGAAGCAAAATGGAGTGAAATATCTGGTGGTTATAAAATGCGATTTGCCCTAGCAAGGGCACTTATTGGTAATCCTAAACTAATGATTTTAGATGAACCATTAGCAAATCTAGATATTAACACCCAATTACTTTTCTTACAAGATTTACGATATTTAGCGAATTCTGTTGGCAAACCTAAATCAATTATTATTAGTTCTCAAAGTTTATATGAAATTGAAAATATTGCTGACAATATTATCTTTATTAAAAATGGTCAAGCTGTATATAATGGCTCAGTCAAAAACTTTGGTGAAGACAGAAAAGAAAATTCTTACGAGATAGATTGCAACTTGTTGATAGAACAAGTTAAAGATTTACTGCAAAAAGTCAGATATATAAAAATTGAAAAGTCTGGTAGTGGATTTATCGTTCATACACATAAAGAAGTAACTGCCAACGATTTGCTAAAAGTTTTTCTGGAACAAGACATTTCATTAAAATACTTCAGAGATATTAGTAAATCTACACGTAAACTTTTTGAAAATCTATCATGAATCAGAAATTATTTAATAGTACAAAATATCTGTTAGCCAAGATTTTATCTCCTCAAGCATTACAAAAGTTTGATCGTTATCTTTTATTAAATCAGCCGAGACTATGGGTATTCAAATTACATTACGTTGCTTACTATGCATTGCTAGCAAATTTATTAATTATTTTTTTGGTTATTATTTATCCGATTAAACCGGATCATGTTTTTATTTTTTCGCAGATCAATTTTATTTTCCTTCCTGCTGTTGGCATAACTGCATTTTATTATTGGTGGATTCAGCAATATTTATATGATGTCAAAAAACAATATAATAAAATTCCCAAAAAGTATGGCTTCCTTGAAATACTAGGTTATGCTACTTGTATAGTTTTGATTGCTTCAGGGGCGATAACATTCAATTTATCAATGTCATGCAAAATGATGCAAGTTGTTGCTACTCATAATCAGCTAAATATTGATTTACTAGTACTAGAATCAACTGCTGATAAATATAGAGATAAAGTTACTCTTGATACATACATAGAAGCTCTAAAATCTAAAGTTAATGAGCAAATAAGGTCTGATAATTGTAGTATAAAATATGAGAGATTAAGTATACCAAAAAATACTGTAGACAAGATTATACGAGGAATAGTTGAGTGTAAACATCTAAATTTTTTGGGATTATTAAGACCATCTAGACGAATAGCATTTTTTAATGCAATTATAGCGAATAAAAACTATCAATTAGCAAGAGAAGACCTGAGTGATTTAGTTGAGTTAGTAGAATCCATAACAAAAGGAGACGAAAACGCTAAAAAAGCGATTACTAAAATGATAAAAAGATATACACAAACAGATATATATGAGCAAGAAAATAGACAAAAACCAATAAGAGATTTGCTATATATGTCCACAGATAATGCCTATAAAATTAATGATTTCTACTTACTCAAATCATCTTTATTGTTTTCAATCTATATTATTTGCAACTTAGGTTCGTTACTCCTATTTTTGGTTAAAAATACATTTTTTAATGTTTGTTTTTTCGGATTTTTTTACATAACAATTGCAATGATTTTATGTCTATTTATTACTGCTTTCTTATCATATTTATCGGTTTTTAGCATCAAGCCAGAGATAATATTCAGTATATTATGTTTGATATTTATTTTGTTTATTATGTATCAATTACTAAGTACCAAACAAACAGAAAAATATTCTTTATTTAAGGTAATGAATCTTGTAGCGCTTCCATTTGCAGTAATTATTTGTGTGATGATGCTTCCATATGTCTTCATAGATTCTTATAAAATATCCGAAAATAGTTTTACATTTGCGGACAAATATTTTATCATTGCCAGCTTAGCATATTTACCGTTGATACCTTATCTTAAGCGTGAGTTGATGAATCAATTATATCTACCTAAAGATTAAACTATGAACGACAAGTTAAATAACATTAAAAATCTCATTGAACAGGGTGAATTAGAAAGTGCTATTTTGCAACTAAAGGAAATTACTAATGAATACTCATCTCGCTATCATGACGAAGTGATTTTGCACGCTGCTAGCTTAAACCAATTGCAAGAAAACGATCGCAAAGGTATTCTTAGTAACGAAGAGATCCGCAGAGAAAAAAATCGGCTTACAGACGCACTCCTAAAATTAAGGAATAAAATTCACCAAGAAATCGCTACTAAAGAGAGTATTAATAATTCAAATAACCCTAAAAATCCAGTAATTAAAATCCTTTTTCTAGCCGCTAACCCTTCAGATAAAACTCATTTAAGTTTAGATCAAGAAAGTCGCTCAATTGACCAAGCTCTGCGTCAGTCAGAATTTCGTGATCGGTTTGAGGTGATTCAGCACTGGGCTGTGCGTGTGAGTGATTTACAAGGTCTTCTGCTACGCCATAGGCCTAATATTGTACATTTTAGTGGTCATGGCAACGAAGATAATGAGATTCTTTTATTAGATAACTCTGGTAATAGTCATTCTGTTTCAGTCAGAGCCTTGAGTCAACTATTTTCTGTACTAAAAGATGACATTCGCTGCGTAGTGCTAAATGCTTGCTATTCTGATATACAAGCAAAAGCGATCGCCCAACACATCGACAGCGTAATTGGTATGTCTCAAGCAATTCAAGACGAATCAGCTATCAGTTTTGCCACATCATTCTATCAAGCATTAGGTTATGGGCGCGACCTCAAAACAGCCTTTGACTTAGCTTGCATCCAAATAGATATGCAAAACTTAAACGAGCAAGACCTGCCACAACTAATTGCTTTAAAATCCGATCCAGCAACTATTTTCTTGACAAACTGAACTCTATTGCAATTTAGCCACAGACAAATTTGAGAATATTATCCCATTCCCCATTCCCAATCCCCCGTGGGCTGAGCGAAGTCGAAGCCCAATCCCCAATCCCTAATCCCTAAAATAGATATATGGTTTTGGCGGAATTGGGCAATGATACTAACAGAAAAACTTGAGCAAATAAAAGCTTTATTTCAAGAAATGGAGCAGGCATTGATTGCCTACTCTGGCGGTGTTGATAGCACTTTGGTTGCCAAAATTGCTTATGATGTGTTGGGCGATCGCGCTTTGGCAATCACAGCTGTTTCACCTTCGCTGTTACCAGAAGAGTTGGAAGACGCCAAAATTCAAGCCGCAACTATAGGAATTCAGCATAAAGTTGTTCAAACTCACGAGATGGACAATCCCAATTACACTGCTAACCCCGTTAATCGCTGTTATTTTTGCAAAAGCGAATTGCACGACACCCTCAAGCCTTTAGCTTTAGAGTTGGGTTATCCCTATGTGGTGGATGGGGTAAATGCTGATGACTTGCATGATTATCGCCCAGGAATTCAGGCGGCTAAGGAAAGAGGGGCGCGATCGCCTTTGGCAGAAGTCGGTGTTACGAAGGTAGAAGTTCGGCAACTTTCACAACTACTCGGCTTACCTTGGTGGGATAAACCTGCTCAACCTTGTCTGAGTTCTCGCTTTCCCTATGGTGAAGAAATTACTGTAGCTAAGTTGCAAAGAGTCGGTAGGGCTGAAATTCATCTGCGAAAGCTAGGTTTAATGAATTTGCGTGTGCGTTCTGAGGGAGATACAGCACGTATTGAATTGCCACCAGGACAAATTAAGGAGTTTGTGTTAACTACAGATTTACAGACGTTGGTTTGTGCGTTTCAAGATTTGGGATTTATCTATGTGACTCTGGATTTAGAAGGTTATCGTAGTGGGAAGTTAAATCAAGTTTTAAATCGAGATGTATTAGGCGCTAAAGTCTAGATGAAACTTCTTGCATAGATAATTTTGGCGTTGTTGAATATGAGTGAAAAGCTCACGCAAAGACGCAAAGACGCAAATAATATCATGTCCGTTTAAAGACTTATGATTTGGCTGACGCGGAGATAGGGAGACGCGGGGACAAGGGAGAAATTTTTATGATAAGTGATTAGCCGGACATGATATAAGAGCGCGAAAATTGAAACTTTTGCAAAATACTCTATGAGCTGCGCTTAACAATAAACTATGAAAATATTTCTTCCCCTACTCCCTACTCCCTACTCCCTACTCCCTACTCCCCACTCCCCACTCCCCACTCCCCACTCCCCACTCCCCACTCATGTTTGCAAACTGCATCAGCGTCTGATACCAATCGGTAATTGGCAGCTCGGCTGGTGCTGTTAATTCTTCATAAACACGTCGGCAAAGTTCTCGAAAAGCAGGGTAATGCTCTTGACGCCAATGGATGGCGAGTTTTCCTAGCGAAGCTTCGTTGAGATTTCCTAAAGCGTAATTGCGAGCAAAACCATGCTGCATGGGTACTACTGTCCCATCTGCTTCAATAATTAAGGGTGATACGAGGTCAGCAAAGCAGTATTCTGCTTCATTGAGTGGGAGTTCGTCTGCAAAAAAACTATCAGGATTCAGGCGTAGTAATTCCTGATGAACTAAATCAATTTGAATAAACAGTTTGTCACCAAAAGCTTCTCTCAAGCGTATGGCTTTGAGGTAAGCATGGGATAGGATGTTTGTGCTGGGTTTAGCACCGATGAGGCTTTGGCTAGCTTGTCCGACCTCTACAAGGGGATGAATTTGGAATAATTTCGCTCCCTGTTCTAGAGCAAAATTTGCCACCCAATCTAGTTCACGAAAATTTTGTTTTGTGAGGGTGAAAATAAATCCAAATGGAATACCTGATTCTCGCACCCCTGCTAATCGAGCGGCCATTTTCTCAAAGGCTCGCTCTGAAGCTCGTATCCGGTTATGGGAAGCAGGCATTCCATCTAAACTGATGGCTAGTAGATCAACTTTTCCAGATAGCTGTTCTAGGTGTCGCTCGTCTAAGAGTATGCCATTGGAAGTCAAGATTATCCGCATCTGGCATTGCTGGGCTTGTCTGATTAGTTCAGGTAAAGGTTTGTATACAAGGGGTTCGCCTCCTGAGAAGCTAACGGTTGTGTACCCTTGTTCACTGGCTTCGGTAATTGCTTGTAAAAGGAGCGCGATACTAAGTTGGTCACGCTCCTGGGGACTAGAAGAAGAGTAACAATGGAGACAGTGCAAGTTGCACCGCCTGGATGGGTGGATTTGAATAATACGGTTAAAGTTTCCAGTAGGTGTCATATACTTACACGTCTCCAATGACTCTTGGTAATTTAAAACCCGATAAATCTTTTGCAGAAGATACTTTTACAAGAAACTCTGCAAAAAGTTTTAGTATCTAACTACTCGATTCGCGACATCTAATGTCTTCAACCTGAAGAGGTCGGCAGGAATTCCATAAGGAAAAGGCCGATAGGTGAAATCTCCTAAGTAAGACAGACCTCCACCTTTCAAAGCTTCTAATTCTTCTAACTCTTCGGGAGTTAATTCCATATCTAATTCTTCGCCTTGAAGATTTTGTACTTGCAGACGATTTTCCATATTGTTCTCCTTGATGTTTATGAAAAGTGCGATCGCGGAAATATCTCAGCAATCATCACTCGTTCAACTTCATAACTATCTGAGGAAATTACGTAAATTATAGGTAACTTGATAAAATTTAATATTTAGAGATGCGTAAATGTTAAAGTCTTGTATTACAGGCATTTTACCCACTAATACATGCAAGTTAAATGCTCATTAGTTGAGTATAAATATATTGAGTTTTCTCAAGCTTGAGTTCAAACAATCACATTGCCGATTTTTCTACTAGCTTAGGAAAATCCCAACGAAACTACATCTAGCATCCACAGATTAGCGATCGCCACTATAGCAATCTCTTATGGATTAATAGCAATTTGATGATTCGCTAATTATTGTGATTGCAATGTCAACGTTTTCTTACATTAAGATTTATTCTCTTTAATTTATTTATTTGATTTACTAAATATAGCTATCATTGACAATGCATATATTTATAGAATAATATTTATTACAGACTCTATTTAGCATGTAGAGGTTAACAAATAATCTCTTGAGAGAATAAAAACAAGCAAAATAATAAAGAATTGGGGTAAAACTAATGAACGCTAAAATTATTGCTGTCTTGGCAATTATGACAGCTTTTGCAAGCTTAGGAAGCCCGGTTCAAGCCCAATCACCAGACATACCTAACCAAAGCTCAGATAACTTCAAATTGACTGGTGATTCTTTAGAGGGAATTGATACTAAAACAGTCCAAGATGCTGATGACTTTGCAGTGTTTTCTAACAATAATCAAAGAGTCAATCAGACTACGGGTAGATTTCCTTTAAACCAAACAATTTCATTGCCGGATACTCCGATTTTATTGCAACCCGCCCAATCTTCCGAAAGCAATGATGGAGTCAAAGTTCTTGTTGGTTCTGATGAATAGGGGATTGGGGATTGGGGACTGGGGACTGGGTAATAGATGTTTGTAATTTCTCCTCCTGCCTGCCCTGCCGCCTCATCTCCCTCATCTCCCTGCCCCCTGCCCCCTATCCTTTATCACTTCGTACACCTGCCAAAATCAATTTGATTGCTTCTTGAGTATACTGCTCTATTAGTTCTGGGCTAAGCAGCTGTAAGTCCGGTCTAATATGCTTGAGATTTTCGTGAGCATTGAAGTATAAAGTACAAACTCCTACTATTTGCAGGGTGACAAAAAACGGATCGAGTTGACGAAAACAACCTTCTGTCATTCCCCGTTCCAGAACTTTAATGATATAACTAAAATTTTCCTGCCAATTCCCCTGCTTGAAATACTTTCCCTGATTTTGGTTTGCTTCTTGAAACCAAAGCATTCCGCGCTGGGGGTGAGCTGCTTCGTAAGCGATCGCTCCTCTAACAACTACTTCCAAAGCTGCCTGTGGTGGTAAATCATCGAGATTTAGCTGCTTAAACCCTTCATACATCTCCACTACCGGGCGTTGTAGAACAGCTTGATAAAGCCCCTCTTTGCTCTGGTAGTAGTAATAAATCATCGCTGTAGTGACACCTGCACCTCTGGCGATCGCCTCTGTCCGCGCTCCATTCAGTCCATGTCTAGAAAACTCCGCTTCCGCCGCATCTAGAATTTGCTGTTTCGTCGCCTCTGCATCGCGCACCTGACGCGGTTTTTTAGATAAAATTTTTGGCTGCGTTGAACGACTCACGGTTCTCCATCATACTAACGAATCATATCTTAACTAAAAATTGTTTAGTAGTTGACAAATCCAGTCAGGTTAATTTAAATTAAATTTAACTAACTAAAAAATTAGTTAACTAATTATATTTAAGGTAGAGACGTAACATTTTTACCTCTCTACAAGGGTTTTGAAACTATGCAAAATTATTTTCTTCATACCTGACTAGACATAAAACTGATGTAGCGGTGTATTAGGCGAAGCCGTAACGCACATATACAAGTGTATGTTGAATTTAACTGACGAATTACGAATTACGAATTACGAATTATTTTGACTTATCTCTCGATAGACATAAATAATTATTGCAAAAATCGCTGAAATTAAAAAGAATTTAAATACTTTGGAGTGCAAAATGGAACCTATTTTACCTGGTGCGCCTTGGCTAATCGCTCACAAATCAATGCTCGGAGTTAATCAACCCAATAAAATTACTTTAAATGGACAAGATTATGTAGTTTGGCAAAATCGAAAAGGTGAAGTATTCGCCATCGATAATATTTGTCCGCATATGCAGGCTCCTTTATCAGACGGTTGGATATGTCAAGAAAGAGATACTATTACTTGTCCTTTTCATGCATTAGAATTTGATGGACAAGGCAGACTCTGCCGAGAAGAAAAAAAAGATACTCAGCCAATTACTCAACCATTAGACTTAATTGTTAGTAACGATTGTATTTGGACTTATGCAGGATTCGAGCCAAGATTACCCATTCCAGATTTACATCAAAGAATTGTAGATGAATATGAATTCGTGGGAGTAAGTGGAGAAAAAAGTATTCAGGGTGACTTCTTGAGTAACTTGATGGTTAACTATGACTATAACCATCAAAATGGCACTCATAAAGAAATGTTTAAAATTACATCATGTAGCGTCAGTTCTTTTGAAGAAAAAGGATATTATGCTCAAGTACAGCAAGAAATTACCAGAGCTGATAACACATTATGTGAAATTATCAAAAATCCACTTTTAGGAATCTTACCTAAAACCCTCAACAACGCACTTGAATATGCTTTTCCTTCAACTACAGTTCTTTTTGCTCAAACACCAATTGGTAAGGTTGCTCAAGTTCATATTCTCTATCCCCAAACAGAAAAAAGTACTAAAACATTTATTTTAATGTATGCCAGAGATGTCAATCCTTTGATGAAATCTCTGTTTAAAAACTCAGTTTTAAAAGCAGCAGCTACAGTTATTGAACAAGATACAACTGCCGTTGAAAGTTTATATCCCAGGCAAAAATCGAAAATTCGGTTGCCCAATGAAGAAATTATGTTTCATGCAGAAAAACTCTATCGAGATTGGTAATTAAGCTTATAGAACCTCTAAAAAGGGATGGAATTTTGCGTTAATTATTGATGGTTAATAGTCATCAGCCAAAGTTTTTTTATAGCGGACTGTTTTAGCTAAAATAATGCAAGAAATTTTGTAGGTTGGGTTTCACTTCGTTCAACCCAACATGGATATTGGTGTTGGGTTTCGTTCCTCAAACGCTACTTGCTACAACGGGGAGAACCCCCGCAACGCAGTGGTTACCCAACCTACGCCTATTCAATCTAATGCACTAAATTAGCTGAAATAGTCTACTACTAAAGATTGTTTATCTTCCATTTCCTTGATATTGACTATGAGTGAAATGAGTTGCAGATGTTTTGAGAATAAGATGATCAATTAAACCGTAGGCTTTTGCTTCTTCAGCACTCATAAAAAAATCACGTTCCGAGTCAAGTTCTATTTGTTCTGACGATTTGCCAGTATTCGCAGCCAATATCTTGTTAATTAATTGACGGAAATATAAAATTTCCTTAGCTGCAATCTCAATATCAGATGCTTTTCCTTGAACACCACCTGATGGTTGGTGAATCATAATCCGAGCATTTGGTAAAGCATATCTTTTACCTTTAGTTCCCGCAGATAGCAAAAATGATCCCATAGAGGCAGCAATGCCAATACATACAGTACATACTTCTGAACGAATTTGATTGATGGCATCATAAATAGCCATTCCTGCTGTTACTGAACCTCCAGGGCTGTTAATATACAATGTAATATCTCGCTCTGGATCTTCCGCATCGAGAAATAGCATTTGTGCAACAATGAGATTAGCTGTGTCGTCTGTGACTTCACTTCGGAGAAAAATAATTCGCTCTGCGAGCAAGCGGGAATAAATATCTAATGCTCGTTCTCCTTTTTCTGTTGATTGAATAATGAATGGAATGCTGTTTTGGGTAGGAAAATTCATATTTTTTGCTCCAAGGAATCAAAAATTTTATATCAATAGACCTCTTGCATAAATATTTTTTTGTTGGGCTACGCCCCGCTTCGCTAACGCGCATATACGCGTTAGCGTTAGCGCAGCGTTAGCGAGTCTTCGAGCGTCAGCGGTAGCGACGAAGGAGCGTCAGCAGCTTCCCGCTTTCTTAGGCACAAAGACGCAAAAAAAGGCGCAAAAATTAAGGCTTTCGCAAGAGGTCTAATATCTCGCGTCAATTCATCTCCAAATTTCGATAGCAATTTGGAGAGAAATGGCTACTGAATAACGTAGAGTTTTAGTGCAATATATGAACGCCTGAACTTGTAAAGTCCTGGATTAAAACTTGCGGTAGTTTTTCTTTGAGTTTATAATCCCAACCACCGTTGATAAAATAACTCAGAATAATGCTATCCAATGCCATGTAATTACCAACAGATATTGATGGAAATCGGATTGTGTAAGTATTCGGTGCTAATGTTGGCGTTACTGCTTTAGACTCATGAACCTGTCGAGGTTGATAAAGGCGTATTGGCTCATGTAATAACTTGTCGTGATGCGTCTCTACAGGTTTGTATCTCAACTGTTTATGCTCTAGTTGAAGTTGAGTACCGCCATCTACAGGTTTTAGTGTCCAAGTCACAATCGAAGGCAGGCTCATCATCTTGTCGTACCAAGTAAAAGCTAACTTTCTAGGTTCATCTAGTTCAATGACCTCACAGTCTATGTTTCCTTCTAACCCCGGTAGTGTTGAATGTTGGAATTGAAATTTATGCCCTAAACGCGGCTCAAAGTCGTTTTCCATTAACCATGCTGCTAATGCTTGACGGTTAGTGAGTACCTGCCAAACCTTCTGAGGAGAATAAGGATAGAACACTTCCATATTCAAGTTTCGGAGCATTAATTTTCCTCCAAATAATTACCAAGGGCATCTAGTTTCTCTTGCCAGAATTGCTCATAATGAGCAATCCAGTCAGATATCTGCTTCAGTGGTTCTGGGTTCAGCCGATACAGGCGCTGTCGCCCTGCTTTCCGCATTTGTACTAAACCTGTTTCACAAAGAATCTGTAGGTGCTGGGAAATAGCTGGTAAGCTCATGGCAAATGGCTCAGCCAGCTGTTTAACTGGCTGTTCTCCAGTTCTTAACAGATCCAATAGTGCCCTGCGTGTGGGATCTGCGATCGCCACAAACACATCCGCACTGGCAGCAGGTCTACTCATTCAGATTAACCATATATTTAAGCAAATGCTTAACTATTTAGATGATATATAAGTAATTGCTTAAATGTCAAGAAATAGGGGTGTGAGGGTATAAGGGTGTGAGGGTGTAGGGGAATCCCCATTATTGGGGTATGAGGGTATAAGGGTGTGGGGTGTAGGGGAATCCCCATTATTGGGGTATGAGGGATAAGGGTGTGGGGGTGTAGGGGAATCCCCATTATTGGGGTATGAGGGTATAAGGGTGTGAGGGTGTAGGGGAATCCCCATTATTAAAGATAAAAAAGGGGATAGATGACATTCGCTGATTGCGAAGCACCCATCCCCAAATAGCTGCCCAGATATCAACCTGGAACCCTATAGTCCGGTATCTAATCAACCTAGTATCAGCCGAGATCTGTTAATTGTCACCAGGATAGATACTGATTTATACCAATTCAAAATTCACGCATTAAGAAATCCAGCTTGATCATGGGTTTCAAAGTAGAAACGCTTCAAAAGCGCGTCTCTACGTGCATTGCCAAAAGCGCCGTCCCATAAGCAGCTTCTGTATATACCGATGCCAACACAGGCACTTTTAAATACCGCTGACGAATAGCAGTCCAAGTGGAATTTGCTGCACCACCCCCAGCAGTAAAAACACTACTCAATTTGTCCGCCCCTAATTGCTGTAATAATTCATATCCTTGGGCTTCTATACGGGCGATACTTTCTAACAAACCATGCAGAAATTCTCTGGGATTTTCCGGGCGTGGTTCTAGTCGCGGTGGTAAATTGGGATCATTAATTGGGAAGCGATCGCCTGCTTTCAACAATGGATAATAATCTAACTTGCTGGCTGTTGATGGATCAATTTCACGGCTGAGGTTTTCTAACTCAACGTCTGTAAAAAACTGCCGTAAAATTGCACCTCCAGTATTAGAAGCACCTCCAGTTAGCCACAAGTCACCGAAACGATGGCTATAAATTCCGAAGCGTGCATCTTCTATACGAGTCCGACTCAATAGTTTTAGCACCAGCGTTGAACCCAAAGAAGTCACCGCTTCACCAGGCAATTTTGCACCACTCGCAATAAAAGCAGCAATACTATCAGTTGTACCAGCACATACCAGACAATCTCGACGCCAGCCGAATTTAGCGGCAATTTCTGGACGTAATTCTGCAACTCGTGTTCCTGGCGGTAAAACTTTGGGTAATTGAATCGGTATTTGCAACGTATTGAGCCATTCTGGATATTTTAATTGCTCTACGTCATAACCCAGTTTTAAAGCATTGTGATAATCGCTAACACCTAAATCCCCGTGCAAAAGAAACGCTAGCCAATCAGCTTGATGCAGAAAATATTTAGCTTTGGTAAAAGATTGTTGTTGTGACATCCACAGCAGTTTTGCCAAACTAGATGTAGCACTTAGTACAGTATGATTAAGTGGCGCTACTGTTACTAAGTATTCTAGTACAACTGCTCCTCGCGCATCGTTATACAGTAGTGGTGCATCTACAGGTTTACCAGCCGCATCGCAGAGTAAGACAGTGGAAGAGGTACCATTGATAGCGATCGCTCTAATTTCTCGCCGTAATTCCTCAGATATTTGTTCTAAAAGCGCAAACAAAGCTTTTTCCCAAGAATAGGGCATTACAGAGGCAAGTGAATCCTCAAAAGCATATCGCACCTCAGCCTGAATACTAGCTTGATCATCAACTACCACGCCGCGTGCGCCAGAGGTACCAAAGTCAATACCCAGATACAAATCCATAATTTATAAATTTTTCTAATGAAAATTCACTAACGCTACTGACGAATCGCTGCTTTTGTTGCATCTTGTAACAAGATATTCCACAAACCAGGCAAAACAAGGAAAAGTAGTAAACGAAACTGTTGAACATTGATTTGAGGTTAGGAGGTTTCAAACCATGTCCATATCAGATACTCAAGTTTACATTGCTTTGGTTGTGGCAATACTTCCAGGATTTCTTGCTTGGCGGTTAGCTACTGAACTTTACAAATAACCTGCGATGTGACGAGGTTAGAAAGCTAACATCCTGGCTATACGGAGTACTATTTTCCAGGGCTTGCAGCTTAATGTTGTAGGTTCTTAGAAGATTTGTACGTAAGTATGCCAGGTTGTTTTTTATCAGTTATTCAAATTTTTACTTTTTTCGCTCAAATCCCCACAATAAGAGACTTTCAAGCCTATTCCCAGTCACCAGTCCCTCCGGGAGCGGGGGCCCCGAGTTCCCTGATCCCCAATTTCCAGCCATAACTGATGCAATTACGTGTAGCAATTTCCTAAAAATGAAGTAATATGTCAGCTAAATCAAGCAGTAATTAAGTGCCAGCGCACTTTTATAATGCTTCTCTTCAATCAGTGAGGCTCTTTTCATTATCATGAATGCGATTCAAAAGTCCAGCCCCCCGCTACAGCCCATACAAGAACGTCGAGTGGTTCCTCGTCCTAAGCGACATCTTCGTCAACGTTCTTATCAAGTGATGGCACTGGAAAGCACAGTCAAGATAGCAGTTAACCTGGTGATTACGACAGCAGCAGCATCTGCTTTAATGCAACTTCTGCCTTATCAGTGGTTACAGCAACAAAAATTGTTAGAAGCCCAGACAGAAGTCAAGCTGATGGAGGGACGCGTTAACAGTTTAAAGGCAGAATTTAGCCGCAACTTTGATCCTAGACAAGCTAAAACTATTATGCAGCAACAAGGATACCGAGTTGACCCTAACCAACGTCAGATCGTACTCATCAATCAAGATGGGGTAGAAGTTGATCAGATCAAGCTATCACCATAAGCTCAATATTAAATCTAGAATTTCGGCTTATTAAGTTACTCGTAATTCTCGTTAAGTATACATTGGGTGTTAATTTATATAATTGCTAACTATCAAATAGTTAATAACTATGCAATTATCATCTACTAGCTATTAGCAATACAGAGACGCTTCGATTCATTGCAAAATGATTTTTGGGAATTTTGAATTCCCTATAGGGTGTAATCTACCAACCAAATGAAAGGGAACGCTTCGACTAAGCTCAGCGCATCGCAGGGAACAGGGAATAGGGAAGACTAGGCTACCCTACGCCCTGTTTTGGTCACGACGCCATTACCAATCAAAATCTTGAGGGGATAGTAGTTCATCTAACCAGGTTTCGATTTGCAGACGCAAGTGACAGCCAGAAACGTCTGTTGTGCTGTCGAGGGATGGTAGTTGATTGAGGGCGCGATGATAATCTGCAATCGCACAGTTCCAGTCACCCCATAGATGATAAGTTCTGCCTCGTTCAGCCCAAATATGACCTGTTAGCTGTCCGAAAAGCAGCGCTACCTCAAAATTATCAATTGCCTCTTCATATCGCCCTAAATCGCGCCAAGTAATGCCTCTGTTAATCCAGGCTCGCACATGGCTAGGATGCAAATCAATCGCTTGATCGTAGTCGGCGATCGCTGCTGCTAATTCTCCACAAGCAGCGTAGTAATTTGCCCGATTGTTATATGCACTCGCTAACTTAGGATTGAGCTGTAAGGCTGTATTGTAGTCGCAAAAAGCTTTTTGGGTTTCACCACTTTGGAAATAAATTAGCCCTCGGTTGTTGTAATCAACAGCGTTCTCAGGATGGCGGTGAATCAATTGGTTTAATAAGGCGATCGCCTCAACATAATCTCCCTTTTGAGCCGATTTCAAAGCACAAGAGCGTAAATAGCTGTCTCCCAAAGCGGACTCACTACTTTTTGCTCTATGCTCTTGATTGATTTTGGTGCTATTTACCACAAGCTCACTATAAATGTTTTGTTGTTCACTGGAAGTTAAAAATGAGTAATTATTCATATTTTTTTGCTTGTTTTACCTACAAGTGCCTTACTACGTATTTGTATCTAAAAGGTCAATTGTAAAGTCTTTATAATTACTTAACCATCAAACTCAGCTAACTAGAAGTTTTTACCCTACACCAATAATTAATCCTCTAATTTAATAATGGATACTTCATCCCTAAGTTAAATTCCAGAAAAAAACAAAAATCAATCTTAGGTAGAAATACTAAATTGAGATAAGTGCTAGGATTTCAGATCCTGAGAAAAAGTGTTAAAGGGAATGGGGAATAGGGAAGAGGACGCGGGGACACGGGGACGCGGGGACGCAAAGAAAATTTCTCCCTCATCCCCCCTTTCAAGGGTAGGTTTTTCATATTCAGTCTGAAAAAGCCTATTTTTCCGTTCCGAAATCTTTCTCCGCGTCCCCGCGTCTCCCCGTCTCCGCGTCAACCAAAATGCGAAATCTAAAAAACCTATCCATAAGAGCCTCATCCCCCATGTTTCTCATCAGAGCGACAACTTGGTAGAATGCCAACAAGCCGTACCTGATATTTACAGAAGAATTCACAAACAAAACAGGCTTGGAGACCTAAGCTGTATACTTAGCCAACTAAAGACGTGCTGTAATTCTGAAATTTTGAGAAATTTTCTAATGACAACTGCAATTTCTTATCCCAATGCCCCAGACCTAGCAGCTGATGATTATGTTGTCATCGGTCTAGCAACCTGTTTCTTCAAAGAAGACGGAGAAGTTCATCAAATCGAAGTTATAGAACCTATCCCCTCTGCTGCTTTAGAAGCGCTATTAAAAGGTATTCCTACCTCCTATAAGCTGGCTTGTGCAACAAATTTAGGAACTTTGCTGGCAGACGATACACTGCTTTTACCAGATGGCTTTCCTACATCGGCTCAGTTTGGAGATGAATTTGTGCCAAGATTGTTTGCAGCAGCTCGCACTTACAAGCGTCGTGAATCTGCAAAGTCCTTAATTCCTTTGGGTACAACTTACACGGAACTGAAGTATTCTATTGAACGCAAACGGGTGTTAAATGCTGCTAGGGTTGTGACAAAAGAAGATAACATCAAACAGCACTCTCACACACACAAAGTTCTTTAATTACAAGCATTATGTTGAAACTTTATGGTGGCGCTTTTAGCCGAGCATCAATCGTTAAGTGGTATCTAGAGGAACTAGAAATTCCCTACGAGTTTGTCACCCTCGATATGCAAGCTGGTGAACATCGCCAGCCTGAGTACTTAGCAATTAACCCAATTGGTAAAGTTCCAGCAATTGTTGATGGAGATTTTCGGCTTTGGGAATCAGGGGCAATTTTGCTATATCTTTTTGATAAATATGGCAAAACCTCTGTTTCTGTGGAGGAACATGCTCTACTTTACCAATGGGTAGTATTTGCTAATGCCAGTCTGGGGCCAGGGATTTTTACAGAAGCCAGTCGAGAGCGGGAAATGCCCCGTTTGTTGACTCCTTTAAATGAAATTCTGGGGCGTCAACCATTTTTGCTGGGCAATGAATTTACCATTGCAGATGTAGCAGTGGGGTCTATTTTGAGTTACATTCCCGTAATGCTGAAGTTAGACTTAAGCGCTTATCCAGCTATTTTGAATTACATTCAGCAGATGTCTGAGCGTCCAGCTTTTCAAAAAAGCATTGGCAAATGAGGTTAGTTGCTAAGCCAATGTGGAGGTAGGGAACAGGGAACAAGCTTCGCTGGGTAAAGGGAAAGGGGAAAGGAACATAGTCCCCAATCCCTACCTCATCGGTAATTGGTAAATTGTAAAGCCACTGGGTAGTCTTCTTGCTTCAACCGTTGAATGATAACTTGTAAATCATCTTTAGATTTGGCAGAAACCCTGACAGCATCACCTTGAATTGCAGCTTGTACCTTTTTGAATTCATCGCGAATCAATTTGGAGATTTGCTTGGCAATCTCTTGACTAATACCTTTTTTGAGTTTGATTTCTTGACGCACACGATTACCGCTGGCTGATTCGATTTTGCCAAAATCGAAGATTTTTTGAGAAAGATTGCGCTTAGCAGCTTTTTCTCGCAGGATGTTGTGGACAGAATCTAAAGTAAATTCACTGTCGGTGCTGACATTAATTACTTGGTCGCCTAACTCGACAGTAGTTTTTGTATCTTTGAGGTCATAACGGCTTTTGATTTCTCGCACAACTTGATCGATAGCATTAACCAATTCTTGTTGGTCAAAGTCGCTCACAATGTCAAAAGAATAAGTAGAAGCCATAAAAAATGTCAAATGTGAGATGTTGGATTTTGAAATTGGGTGTTGGGTATTAGGGACTGGGAACTAGGAAATATCTTTCTTGATACTAATTTACCTAGTTAGTACCCAATACCCAATCCCCGATAGCCAGTCCCTAATCCTCAATTAACCCTTGGCTTGAATGATGCTCAGGATAATGAGAGTGGTAGAGCTAAGGGTGCCAATGGCAAACATGAGCGATCGCAAAAGGGGTATATTTAAGATATAAAAAATCGAGTATAACAAACGAGCCACAACAAAAGCGATCGCAGCCACCACCCCAACTGAAGAATTCACACCAGTGACGTATGCCATTAGTGCAGCTGCGGCAAAAATCATGAACACTTCAAAAGAGTTTTGATGTGCCCAAGTAGCTCTTTGAGCATATGGTGGTAGCTGATCAAAAATAGCTCTAGGGGCAGAAATATCATACCCAACAAGCAAGCGGGCGTAAGCTACCACCAAAAACGGTAGATAAATCAAAATAACACCAGCGGCGATAGAATACAAAAAAATAGTCATTATACTAATTCGTAGTTCGGAATGGACTTCGTCCCGCTTCAAAGCGCGTAATTCGTAGTTAATACACACCAAAAAAGGCTGACTCTAAGCTGTTCAAGGCTTTCCTCTGTTACTCAAAGAATACTTCCTTTTTCAATTTGCTATTACTAATAATTAGTCATTAGTCATTAGTCATTAGTCATTAGTTACTAGCAACTAACAAAGGACAAATGACAAAGGACAAATGACTAATCAAAGTAAAAGAGTGTCACTACTTTTCTTTGTTCTTCTGCGTCTCCACAAGTTTGTAGGAGAGTGCGACTGTCGTGAAATGCAAAGCAAATTAGCTGTTGACAACGGGAGACTATCTCCTTATTGCACAGGTAACTGGCTTCCGCCAATGATAAATTATCATTATTAGGATTTTCAACCAGATGCATTACCTGTTCTAGTTGCTGGCGTGATTCGTAGGGCTGGCGTTCTAGGCTTTGGGGTAAAATTACCGTCAGCAGATTCGGATCAGCCCGCGTTGCTCCCTTGATGGCGGCTGCATTTGTACCTATAGCACCAGAAGTGATGATCCGATTACCCGTTAAAACAAGGGCGTATGTCATCATTTCAATAAGATTTTGATGCGTGATTGGGACGTGACGCGAACCCAGCAAGGCAATTCGTTTGGAACCCGTTTGCTGGATAGTCGCCAGTTCTTGCGCTAATGTATCGAGGTTGATAAGGTCTATTGACTGGCTCAAAGATGAACATGATCAGATTAACGACCAAGTTATTTTACCAAACAGCGTGTAGGTACGAAGCCAACCTTAGTTAGACATTACTATATTTTTTCGATTGTTTTGCTTAGTAGCGCGATCGCTTGTTCGTACCAAGCTAGCCAAGATTGTTCATAGCTAATACCATTCATCAGAGTTAGGTATTGAAACTGTGCCGATTCTGAAAGGTTTTCGGGGTGCTGAAAGTATTGCTGCTCCAAATTCTTGTATGTGGACAATCTCTCTAAATGGGCTTTTTGGTGACGCTCTAGCTCTTGCAAAATCACATTTTTGGGAGCAACGTGGCCAGCAAAAATTTTTACTAGCAAATCTTCTTTCATCGGTGCCAGTTCACAAGGTTGAGCAATCCACTCCTTCAGTTCCTGCTCTCCTAAGTCTGTCACTTTGTAGAGCTTTTTATCTGGGCGTCCCGATTGCAGAATTGTTTCAGCACTAATCCAACCTTGATTTTCCAGCTTTGACAATTCCCGATAAATCTGTTGGTGACTTGCCGACCAAAAAAAGTCCACAGAACCATTAAACCGTTTTGCTAAATCATACCCACTACAAGGTGCTTCAACCAAAGCCGCCAAAATTGCGTGCGCTAAAGCCATAATTTTTAATTCACTACTTCACATATTCAACTAGTTGCATATAAGTTAGTTATGCAACTAATTGCACAATAACGCAGTTCGACAAGGAAGATAAGCTATGTCTCATATCATGTCCGGCTAATCACTTATCATAAAAATTTCTCCCTTGTCCCCGCGTCCCCGCGTCTCCTTGTCCCCGCGTCCCCGCGTCTCCCTATCTCCACGTCCCCTTGTCCCCGCGTCTCCCTTTGTCTTATTTCTGATTGGGATGCGAATTAATCCCAGAAAAGATTAAGCTATTTTTGAGGCAGTTAATACATATAACTGCAAATAATTTTTCAATTTTTAAAAAAGATTAATGAAACCTGAGCATGAGATTAACGAAGCATCGAGAATAGAAGCTTTGCGCCAATATCATATTCTTGATACTGAACCAGAAGAAGCATATGACAATCTTGCTCGCTTGGCAGCATTTATTTGTGGTGTTCCTATAGCTTTGGTAAATTTTATTGATGAAAATCGCCAGTGGTTTAAGGCAAAAGTAGGTATAGAAGTACCAGAAATGCCGCGCGATGTTGGGTTATCTTGGCTTTGTCAAGAAAGACGTGATGTTGTCGTCGTTGGGGATGTATTGGCTGATGAGAAGTTAGCGACAAATCCAGTGGTGACTTCTTATCCTTTTGTAAGGTTTTATGCAGGTGTACCCCTGATAACTTTGAAAGGCGATATAGTGGGAACTTTGTGTGTAATTGACCGGATTCCTCGACAACTCAGTCAACAACAAGTTGATGCATTGGTAGGTTTGAGTCGTTTGGTGATGAACCAATTAGAACTGAGACGTAGCGTAGCTGAAGTATCTCGAATTAGTGAGGAATTGGTAACTCATATTAGCGATCGCAAACAAGCAGAAGCAGAATTAAAACGGCAAAATCTGCGAATGCAACTATTTGCCGAAATCACTCTGAAAATTCGAGAAAGTTTACAGTTAGAAGAAGTTCTGCAAACTACAGTTATGGAGGTGCAAAAATTATTACAAGCTGACCGTGTGTTAATTTTTCGCCTTAGACCTGACGGTTCAGGTACAGTCATACAAGAAGCAGTATTACCTAGTTATTCTGTGGTTTTAGGGCAAACTATTGTTGACCCTTGTTTTAGCGAAAATTACTTAGAAAAATACCGTCAAGGAAGAGTAAATGCAATTACAGACGTTAACAAGTCTCATATTCGTCCTTGTCATCGAGAATTTCTACAGCAATTCGGTGTCAGAGCTAACCTTGTAGTGCCGATTCTCGTCAGAGACGGACTTTGGGGTTTGTTGATTGCTCACCAATGTGATGCTCCTCGAGAATGGAATCACTTTGAGTTGGAATTGTTACAGCAATTAGCAAATCAAATTGGTATTGCCTTATCCCAAGCACAACTTTTAGAACAGGAAACTCGCCAAACAGAGGAGCTTGCTCGTTCCAATAGTGAGTTAGAGCAGTTCGCCTATGTAGCTTCCCATGACTTGCAAGAGCCATTGCGGATGGTAATCAGTTACTTGCAGTTACTAGAGCGCAGATACAAAAACAAGCTGGATGCTAATGCAGATCAGTTTATCGCTTACGCTGTAGACGGGGCACACCGAATGCAGACTTTAATTAACGATTTATTAAACTACTCTCGCCTCAGCACTCGTGGACAGCCATTTGTAGAAGTTGACTGTAATCTGATTTTAGAACAAGCGATCGCTAATCTGCAATTTGCCATTGAAGAAAGTGGCGCAATCATTACTCACCATCCTTTACCCGTAGTCGTGGCTGATGCCACACAACTAACCCAAGTCTTTCAAAACCTCATCGGCAACGCCATCAAATTTCGCCAAGAAAAACTACCGCCACAAATCCATATTGGTACCGTGCGGGGAGATGAGGAAGAGGACACGGAGACGCGAGGACGCGGTGAGACAGCGCTGCAGGAGGGTTTCCCTCCGCAGGCGACTGCGAACCCGAAGGGAGACACGGAGACATCGTCTCTTTCTTTGTGTGCGTCCCCCCCTCCCCCCGTCCCCGCGTCTCTCGTTCCCAATTCCCCACTTTCCACAAAACAAAACGAATATGTGTTCTGGGTGAGCGATAATGGAATTGGTCTGGAACCCCAATATGCTGAACGCATCTTTGTGATTTTTCAGCGCCTGCACGGTAGAAAGAAATATCCAGGTACTGGCATTGGTTTGGCAATTTGTAAGAAGATTATAGAACGCCACAGTGGTCGTATCTGGCTGGAGTCGAAACTCGGACAAGGCTCAACCTTCTACTTTACAATTCCAGATCAAGCAGGTGAACAATCGTGAGTGTTACATCAACGATTATGCCTATTGAGGTTTTGTTAGTAGAAGATAATCCTGGCGATGCCCATCTGACGCGCATTGCGCTAGAAGATAGCAAAATCTCGATTCACTTAAGTCTTGTCGAGGATGGGGTAGAAGCAATGGCATTCTTGCGAAAACAAGAAAGATATACACAAGCACCTCATCCAGACCTTGTATTGCTCGATTTAAACCTCCCCAGAAAAGATGGTAGAGAAGTACTGGCAGAAATAAAAAGCGATGAAAGTCTCAAACGAATTCCTGTTGTGGTTCTCACGACTTCCCAAGCCGAAGAAGATATCCTCAAAGCTTATAATCTTGCTGCTAATTGTTACATTACCAAGCCAGTTGATTTCGATCAGTTCGTTAAAATTGTAAAGTCAATAGAAACTTTTTGGTTTGCGATTGTAAAACTGCCACCGGAGTAATAGCAATGGCAGGCGAATTGCTTAAAGTCTTATTAGTCGAAGATAATCCCGGTGATATCCTTTTATTACAGGAGTTATTGAAGGAAGTCACCACAGCCATAGTTGATTTGGTACCCGCTGAACAACTTGCTGAAGCGCTAGACTGTTTAGCAAACACAACTTTTGATCTCATCTTACTAGACCTCTCACTGCCAGATAGCCAGGGGCTACAAACTTTTGTCATCACTCATCATCAAGCAAAAGCGACTCCAATTATTGTCTTGACTGGTATAGATGATGAAACCTTAGCAATTAAGGCAATGCAAGAAGGAGCGCAAGATTATTTAGTTAAAGGACAAGTCTCTGGCGATTTGTTAGTACGTTCTATGCGCTATGCAATTGAGCGTCAACGAGCCGATGATGCACTGCGACACAGCGAAGAACGGTTTCGGGTTGCCTTAAAAAACTCTCCTATCTTTGTTTATAACCAAGATAGGGAATTATTTTATACCTGGGTTTATAATCCCTTTTTTGGGTTAACGGTTGAGGAAATGTTGGGTAAACGAGACTCGGATTTGCTAGCTGCTGAAGATGCCCAGCGTTTGACAACTATTAAACTTGGTGTGATTAATACGGAAATAGGAATTAGAAAAGAAGTATCTATCACTACTGCAAATGCAACTAAGTTTTATGACTTGACTGTAGAGCCATTGCGAAATGAATCGCAAGCTATTGTGGGTATAACTTGTGCTTGTATTGATATTAGCGATCGCAAGTTAGCTGAAGAAAAAATTCGCGAACAAGCTGCACTACTTGACGTTACCACCGATGCGATCTGTGTCCGAGATTTAAACAACCGCATTTTGCACTGGAACAAAGGCGCAGAAAAAGTTTTTGGTTGGAAAGCTCAAGAAGTTTTGGGTAAAGATGCCACTAAACTTTTATTTGCTGAACCTTCCGCAGATGTGGAAACGGCTTTGTTGCAAGTTATCAGCAAAGGTAAATGGCAAGGCGAATTAACCAAAATTACCAAAATCGGCACAGAAATTTTAGTTTCGAGTCGCTGGATTTTAATTAATGATGAACAAGGAAAACCTAAATCTATTCTCACCGTTGACACGGATATTACCGATAAAAAACATTTAGAAGCGCAATTATTTCGTGCCCAAAGGCTAGAAAGTATCGGCACTCTTGCCAGCGGTATCGCTCATGACCTGAATAATATCCTGACACCAATTTTAGCAGGAGCGCAACTCCTGCCACTTAAATTCCCCGATGCTGATGAGCGGACTCAGCATTTATTAGAAATTTTAGAAATCAATGCCAGACGCGGAGCTGATTTAGTCAAACAGGTTCTCTCATTTGCTAGAGGTGTAGAAGGCAAGCACATTACATTGCAACTCAAACATCTCATTGTGGAAATAGCCAAGGTTCTCAAAGAAACCTTTCCCAAATCTATAGAAATCAGCACAGATTTACCGCAAAATTTGTGGATGGTTTCTGGTGATAGTACCCAACTCCATCAAGTACTCATAAACCTCTGTGTCAACGCCCGCGACGCGATGCCCAACGGTGGTACTTTAAAAATCGTTGCCGAAAATTTGTATATTGATGAAAATTACGCCCGCATGAACCTAGAAGCCAAAATCGGGCCATATATAGTGATTACTATTTCTGATAATGGCGTTGGCATTCCCGGAGAAATTTTAGATCGAATTTTCGAGCCATTCTTCACCACCAAAGAAGTTGGACAAGGCACAGGCTTGGGACTTTCCACTGCACTTGGTATCCTCAAAAGCCATGGTGGTTTTATCAATGTGTATAGCGAGGTGGGACACGGCACAAACTTTAAGGTGTACTTACCAGCAGTTGAGGGTAGAGAAATATCTAGCCTGGAAGATTTGATCCCAACAGCAGGACATAGAGAACTAATTTTAATTGTGGATGACGAATCCGCAATTCAAGAGATTACCAAAACATCGCTAGAGAGCCATAATTATCAAACTCTGGTTGCTAGTGATGGTGTAGAAGCGATCGCACTCTACGCGAAAAACATAGATAAAATTAGTGCAGTACTTATGGACATCATGTTACCATCCCTCGATGGAATCACCGCCATCCGTACTTTACAAACCATCAACCCTCAAGTTAAGATCATCGCTACCAGCGGACTATTGTCCACTAACAAGCTTAACGCCATAGCTAGTATCGGCGTCACAGCATTTTTATCAAAACCTTATACTATTAATGAATTATTGCTAACTTTACAAAAAGTATTGTCTTAGGTGGGGAGTAGGGAGTAGGGAGTAGGGAGTAGGGGATGAGAAAATTGCTATATATACACATTACAAATTCTGGAAATTACCTGGAGACTCTGAATCTATAAAATATGTCCCAAAGGACAAATAGCCCATAGCCAGAATACAAAAATCTAATTCCCCACTCCCTACTCCCTACTCCCTACTCCCCAAATTATTCAGTCTTGCTGTTCGCGGGACTTTGGTACGACTTCCGTTCCAACCTGTTAAGTTGTTAAACCTAGTCGTGCCGCCCTTTCCCCGAACAGCGCCCAGAAGTGTAATTCGTAATTCGTAATTCGTAATTCGTAATTCGTAATTCGTAATTCGTAATTAAAATACATATTCCCCACTCCCCACTCCCCATTCCCCATTCCCCATTCCCCATTCCCCACTCCCCACTCCCCACTCCCCACTCCCCACTCCCCACTCCCTTCATGCTTACCAACCATCACAACCGCATAGAACAAGTGGCGCGTGAAGATTTGGTAATGTTCATTAATGCTTGTCTTGCTTGTACGGGACAGCGTGAATTTTATGATGATGCTTATGGACAACGAGTATCAATTGACTTTTTACATGATTATATTCTCGGTAATTACCGCTTGCTGTATGCCCGCACTTTAGCAGCTGGTGTTAATCACTTTAATCAAGCCCAAATTATTCTCAAGCTGCTGGCGACTGGCAAAGATACACTCCCAGAACATCGCCAAGAGGAAGGTGCATTAATTGCCCATGCCCTCAATGCTTTGCCGCCACAACGAGCGTGGGGTGTGTTGCAGCAGCTGCGTGAACGACGAATCAATAACCGTCGTAGTAGAGCGATCGCTCGTGATTATCTTAGTATGCGACGTGATGTGAGTTTTGATGCTGTTAAGTATCGTAGCAAAGTGCGAGCGATCGCTGTCCATGCACACCTCAAACTCCAAGGTGAATTGGGTACTTTTCTGTTCCGCAACTGGACGCAAAGTATTTACTCAATCGAGTTATTTGAAAATTTCCGTCAAGCACATTACAGCGCTGAAGCTATTTATCAGCTTCCTTTTACTATCGCTGAAGGATTTGCAGTTAAACACAAAGTACCGCGCGAGGTTTTTTTGTCGCGCATTCAACAGCAGATGACTTTGGGTGAAAAGTTGCGTTTGCAAGGTGCAGCAGAACGCACAAATAAAGTTGGAATTAATTTAGATTTGGCTAGCTTGCCCTTGACAAAATTAGCGTTATATACATTGTCTCTTCCTGGGGAAACTAGACAGCAACAGCGTGATATATTAAACCAAGCATTAGAGCGATCGGCAGGATTGGTATTAAAAAAAGCACCTCTACAATTAGGAAAAGTTGCCGCAGTTCTAGATTGTAGCTACTCCAGTTCTGGCTCTAGTGAAAAGCGCCGCCGTCCTTTGGGTGTAGCTTTAGCTACGCACTACTTACTGCAAGTTGCCTCACAAGAATACCGCGCTTTTTGGACAGCACCTGTAGAAGATGTACTGCAAGTACGTCCCCATGGACAGACTGATTTGGCAACACCATTGTTAGCGGCGTTGTCATGGGGTGCAGACTTGATTATCATCGTCTCCGATGGTTGCGAAAACTCTCCACCCAACGGTGCGGCGGAAGTATTGCGAGTATATCGCACTAAATTAGACCCCAAGTTACACACTTCAATTGTTCATTGCAACCCCGTGTTTAATTCTGAAGATTTCTCTTTGCGTAACCTCAACCCCACCACACCCACTGTAGGACTCAGAGACGCAGAAGACTTACCAACAATGCTAGGCTTTGCCCGATTTGCTGAAGGTTCTGCACCTTTATCGGAATTAGAAGCCTACTTAGCTGAACGAGTGCAGCAGATGTTACAGCAAAACTAGTGGACTGTTTCAACTAAAATGTTGCAATAAATTTTCCTGTGGTGTGGACATCTTGCCCTCACTGGACGCGCGAGACGCCCATCCCACAAGATAAAAGCTAATGCACTATTTTAGCCTTGACATGCTACTACTGGAACGACACAGCTAAAACAATGTAATAAGCATTATCGTGGGGTGGGACGAAAAGCCATTGGTGTCAACTTCAGCTAGAAATAGCTTCGGTGTTGACTTCCTCACCCGCCAAGAAATAAATTTCTTGGCTAATAGCTCAAGTCTACTTCAGTAGACTCAAAGTCTTGGGGGATATTCATACCAATTCAAAGAAAATTTGCAACATAATCCTCTTTTATTTAGACGCCAAAACTTGCCGTTTATCGTTTGAGTTTTCAGCAGATAAAATCTGACGAGTTGGAATTTTGATCGCAAACTTTGTTCCTTGTCCGGGTGTAGAATCACACCATATTTTACCGTTATGCCTATCTACTACAATTTGATAGCTGATAGATAAACCTAGTCCTGTTCCTTTCCCTACAGGTTTAGTTGTGAAAAAGGGATCAAAAATACGCGAACACACATCTTCATTCATTCCCACACCATTATCAATAATGTCAATTTCCACTAACTGATGATTAATTGTTTTTGTTTGAATGAGAATTTTACTGTTACTGTGATGCAAAACATCGATCGCATTGCTAATAATATTTAAAAATACCTGATTTAATTCCCCAGCATAACATTCTACTGTTGGCAAATTTTCGTCATATTCTTTAATCAAAGTAATCTCTGGACGTTCAGCAGTAGCCTTGAAGCGACTTTCCAAAATTAGTAATGTGCTATCAAGACCTTCATGTAAATTTACGGTTTTTAAATCTGATTCATCTAAACGAGAAAAGTTACGCAAAGATAGTACAATAGCACGAATTCGTTGTGTACCAGAACGCATAGAAGCTAAAATTCGCGGTAAATCTTCTTGGACAAACTCTAAATCCAAATCCTGCAAGTAATCTTGAAGTTGCTCTGAAGGTTGAGGCAGTTCAATTTGATAAAATTCTAACAAATCTAACATTCTCTGAGTGTATTCTTCGACATGGGGGAGATTGGCGTGAATAAAGTTATTTGGGTTGTTAATTTCATGGGCAATACCTGCCACCATTTGTCCCAAGCTCGACATTTTTTCTGATTGAATTAGTTGTGCTTGAGTACGATGAATAGTTTCAATACTATATTGGATTTTAGTTGCCATCTCATTAAAAGCATAAGCAACTTGAGCGAGTTCATCAGAACCTTGCAAATTTGCCCGTGCTTGTAATTTCCCCTGAGCAAACTCATCGCTCGCAACCACCAATTGAGTAACTCGTTGCGTGACAATGTGGTTAAAAAATAACCACAGCAATAAGCATAAAATTGCTAGCCCGATAATGTAAATTAGTGAGCGACTTTGAGCATCTTGAATACCTTCGGTTTTAGCGGCTGTCAAATCGTAGTCAATCAGCAAAACTGCAACTTGATTGGGAAGTGACTGTCCAGAAAGAAATTTCAATCCTACAGGGTAAATTGCGATAATATGGGTGCGATCGCTAGCAATTAAATTTCTTCCCTTCAAAGTTTTTTGTACATCTTTGATGGTCTGTTGATTTTCTGTGAATGGTGTTTGTGTGATAGTTTTGCCGAGTAGGCCAAACCTAGTAGCAGCAATTACTTGCCCTTTGTCATTGGCAACAACCACTAATTTGATGTTCGGTGCTGTGCCAATGTGATCGACGATTACATCAATACCATTACCAGCTTGTTCTCGATAAAGATATTCTATCAAGCCAGCCGTTTGACTACCTGAAAATGCTAACTCATTGATTGCATTTTTCTCAATACGTCGGTCAGATAAATAAATTTCTGTTTGAAATGAAATTAAACTTAGCACTCCACCAGCAGCTAGTAGAATTACTGGAATCGAAAATTTCAGCGGGAATGGGAAGTTTTTCATTTTTAACTACTTACATATTGATATCTTTGACAAGCTGATCAGTAAATAATGAGTCTAGATTAACTGTTTGTTTTAAAAGTTTATGAGTGAGTAAAAATTGCGATAAACGTTTAGCTCCTTTCTCTAAAGTAGGATCGGTTTTACTTAAAAATTTTTTATTTTCTTCTAAAGTAAAGAAGCGAATACCTTTGAGAGATTTAGCTAATTCTTCAGTGCTGATTCCTTGACGTTGGATCATGCGTTTGGCAGCATCATCAGGGTTTTTCTGTATATACTCAGTAGCTCGAAACCAGGCTTTTGCTAAAATTGCTAGCTGCTTTTTATGGGTTTCTAACAGTTTGGCATCACCAACAATTAAATCTACAATCTCCCCAGGAATTTGACTACTATCAAACATCAGTTTAGCTCCAGTTGATAGCAGTTTAGAACGAGTGGGTTCGTAGGTGACTAAAGCATCTATTTTCTTTTGTTGGAATGCCTTTTCCTGCTGTTTAAATTCTGTATTCACCAGTTCTATATCTTTTTGAGATAAACCAGCTTTTTCTAAGGCATGGGTTAGTACTAACAAGCCAAAGGTGGAGGTTTCCATGCCAATTTTGCGTCCTTTGAGTTCTGAGAGAGTTTTGATTTCTGGTTGAGCAAGCATGACATCACCACCGTTAGACATATCAAGTGCCATGATTGCTCGTAAATTAGAATTAGATTCTGCAAAAGTTAGAGTTGTATCAATGGTCGTGGTGATTAGGTTAACTGAACCATTACGAAAAGCCCGATCCGCTTCCGCAGCAGCAGAATACTCCACCAGTTGCACTGGTTGTTGCTCGAAGTAACCCAAATCTCGCGCGAGATATAAAGGCTCAAAGCCTAGCCAAACATCTGTGCCAATGCGTAAAGTCGCTAATGGTGCGTTGGTACAAGCAGCGAAAATAAAACAGCCAAGGGTGGTTGCGATCGCTAATGCCCAAAATCTCAGTATTGTACTCAATTTTTTCATCGAATCCAAAAAAAAGCTTGATTTAGTCTTCCCAAATTGGATCAGAATAATCGCAAACACACAGTTGACCAGATAGGATAGATGTGTGCGATCGCTCCTACTGAAAAATAAATTTATTTTGGCGTTGCATAATTGCGGGATGATTTATCGGGCTACGCCCCGCTACGCTAACACGCAGAGGCGCAGAGGCGCAGAGAGAATAAAGAGTTTGAGATTTCCATCCATCAGATTTCATCCTATGATTCAGCAACGCCTTTATTTTCGGTTGATTTTATGAAGACGCCTCAAGATTTTTCGTTCTTAGGGGAAAGAGAGGATCTAGGGTAAAAACTCAAAAAGTATTGGATCAGAGCTAATGCTGAAACAATAAAAGTAGACGCTAGAGCTACATATAATTTATGACTGAACTTCCTAATACTCTTGAAGACGCAATAGTCCAATCTCGCACAGCTTGTCAAGCAGCCTTGGCAGATGGTTGTACTCGCTTACAGGTTGAGTTCCTGTTTCCAGAACTTAAACCTCTGCCTGTGGCGGAACAATTTCTGCCGCTATTTGCTGAATATGATTCCCGCTTGAAGGTATTCTTCGCTGATGCTGGTGCTGCTGCCCTTGCCCGTCGTGATTGGGTGGATGCACCGTTTAAAATTTTGGATATTGGTACTGCAAGAGCTGCCTCTCTACAGTCAAAAATCCAACCAGAGGATGAAATTTTCTTGTTTGTAGCCCCGACTTCCGTAGAATTACCACAACTAGAAAAGCTATGTCAAGAAATAGGCGATCGCCCTGTGATCATTTTAAATCCTCGTCTGGAAGATTCCGGGATTGTGGGCATTGGTTATGCAGCCAGACAAACCCGCCAACGTTTCCTCAATATCATTGAATCCTGTTATTATTTGCGTCCTGTAGATGATGAGACTGCTGTATTTCGCTGCTACCCAGGACAATGGGAAGTTTGGGTAGAAACCAATGGTGAATATCAAAAAATTGCTGAATTACCCAAAAAACCATCAGGTGATGACTTAGATTTGATTTTGATGCAAGGACAGCCGCAAGCAACAAATGCTGTACCCGCGAAAAAACCCAATGTATTTAAGAGCTTACAACGATTTTTAAAGGCGTTGAGTAGTTAGAAAAAACAGAGGTAGTGGGGTATTTTATGATCTGCTACCTCGTTTGAGCATCTGAGATTACTGGGTGTAGAAAAAGAGCAATCTCTATACCTATCTATGCATATCCGAGAAAAGACTTATTAATAAAACGTTACGAAGTTTAGTAGAATGACATCATTCCACAAATAAGTATTTTTTCCTAAGAGCATGATAGCGGATCAATTTCCTTGGTTAACCGCGATCGTTCTGCTCCCATTAGTTGCATCTTTCCTCATTCCCGTGCTGCCTGATAAGGAAGGCAAGCTCGTGCGTTGGTATGCTTTGGGTGTAGGTATCGCAGACTTTGCATTAATGTGCTACGTTTTTTGGCAGCATTACGATGCCAGCAATGCAACTTTTCAACTAGTAGAGAATTATGCTTGGATACCTCAATTGGGTTTCAGCTGGGCAGTTTCAGTAGATGGAATCTCAGTTCCTTTGGTACTTCTGGCAGGATTAGTAACAACTCTTTCCATGTTTTCGGCGTGGCAAGTTGATCGTAGACCCCGCTTATTCTATTTTCTGATGTTAGTGCTGTATTCAGCGCAGATTGGAGTCTTCGTTGCCCAAGACTTGCTGTTATTCTTCATCATGTGGGAAGTCGAACTGATTCCCGTATATTTATTAGTTTGCATTTGGGGCGGACAAAAGCGGCGTTACGCAGCTACCAAATTCATCCTATATACAGCGGCAGCTTCCATCTTCATATTGATAGCAGCACTGGCGATGGGATTATACGGTGGTGGCGCTGTTACTTTTGATATAGCTGCGTTAGGGATGAAAGATTACCCAATAGGGCTAGAACTACTGCTATATGCAGGATTATTGATAGCCTTTGGTGTCAAGCTTGCTGTTTTTCCCTTGCATACTTGGCTACCTGATGCTCATGGCGAGGCTTCTTCTCCCGTATCAATGGTACTGGCGGGTGTGCTACTCAAGATGGGTGGATACGGACTAATTCGCCTCAATCTAGAGTTACTCTCCGATGCACACGTTTACTTTGCACCAGTGATAGCTGTTTTGGGGGTTGTCAACATTATTTATGGTGCATTAAATTCCTTTGCTCAGACCAACATGAAGCGTCGTCTAGCATATTCTTCAATTTCCCATATGGGATTTGTGCTGCTAGGTATTGCGTCCTTCACAGATTTGGGAATCAACGGTGCAATGTTGCAGATGATTTCCCACGGTTTGATTGCCTCAGTGCTATTCTTCTTAGCAGGTGTGACTTACGATCGCACTCATACAATGGTGATGGCAGATATGGGAGGTATTGGTCAGGCAATGCCGAGAGTATTTACTTTGTTTACCATTAGTGCAATGGCATCCTTAGCCCTGCCTGGGATGAGCGGTTTTGTGGGTGAACTCTCGGTTTTCTTGGGAATCACAACCAGCGACATTTATAGTTCCACATTTTGTACAGTTACCGTTTTCCTCGCCGCAGTGGGAGTCATTCTCACACCAATTTATTTGCTTTCGATGTTGAGACAAGTATTTTACGGTTCTGGTAAAGTACTCACCTGCAACATCAACAATGCAGGCTCAGAAAATCAAGAAGACGAAGGCACAGTTTGTTTTGGCACAGATTGCCTCCTACCCTCTCAATCAGTTTATGACGATGCCAGACCGCGTGAGGTGTTCATAGCTGCCTGTTTTCTCATCTTGATTATTGGCATTGGATTCTACCCCAGAATGGCTATGCAGATATACGATGTCAAAACTGTGGCGGTGAATACTCAAGTTCGTAACTCATATCTTGTGATTTCACAAACCAACCCCCGCATCTATGCTGGTGGCTTCTCGACTCCCAAAGTAGCGGCTGATATAGCTACCATACAATCAAGGACTTTCAAATCAATAAATATCCCATCGATTTGAAGGCAGGATGCAGGTGTAGGTTTTTAATATAAAGTTGAGGCAGTTGTTCATGGGGGAAACCCTCATGAACAACTTCCGTCAGCTCGCAGGTTTCCCCCTGGTGACTTTGCGCTCAATCCCCATTACAAAACTTAATTACGAATTATTTAAAAACTTATCCTTAGCAGAAAACCAGGCAAAAGAATGATAGAACTCAGCACTCAGCACTGTGATTCTGTAATTTGTATTGATAGCAAGATTTTTGTACTCAGTGCGATCGCATGATCGTCATAAATCTGAGCTTTTTGGACAGTCCCGAAAAAATTGAACAAAAACTGAGCAACAACTGGATAGTCTTTGGCGTGGAAAATGAGCAAATATGCAGTGCAAACTACAAACAGTTGAAGGTGATGAGCCAAGACACATTTACAAAAACAGTAATGTGTTTTCATTATACAACAACTAGCAACAATTACACGCACAAGCAATCAAAAATGTCACACTTAACTATGCAATCTGAATTGTTCATCGACTTATCTAACGAGCAAGAAGAAATCGTTTCTGGCGGTATCGACTTTAAAGATTTAATTGCGACTTCTTTCTCCCAAGAATCACTAGGTTTTGCCACCACAACCAGATCTGGTAAGGGCGGTAGCGAAGTCATGCAACTCGTGACTGCTGAGAAGTCATATACCGATGCTTTAAAAGATTTCATGCTCAAAATCTAACTCAAGTAGAGATCAATAGACTTCTTGCAAAAGTCGTTCTTTTTGCGTTCTTCAATTCACCAAATCACACCATACACATATCAAAGAGGTTCAAAATGTCACACTTAACTATGCAATCTGAATTGTTCATCGATTTATCTAACGAGCAAGAAGAAATCGTTTCTGGCGGTATCGACTTTAAAGATTTAATTGCGACTTCTTTCTCCCAAGAATCACTAGGTTTTGCCACCACAACCAGGTCTGGTAAGGGCGGTAGCGAAGTTATGCAACTCGTGACTGCTGAGAAGTCATATACCGATGCTTTAAAAGATTTCATGCTCAAAATCTAACTCAAGTAGGGATCAATAGACTTCTTGCAAAAGTCGTTCTTTTTGCGTTCTTCAATTCACCAAATCACACCATACACATATCAAAGAGGTTCAAAATGTCACACTTAACTATGCAATCTGAATTGTTCATCGATTTATCTAACGAGCAAGAAGAAATTATTTCTGGCGGTATCGACTTTAAAGATTTAATTGCTACTTCTTTCTCTCAAGAGTCACTAGGTTTTGCAACTACAGTCAAGTCTGGTAAGGGCGGTAGCGAAGTTATACAACTCGTGACTGCTGAGAAAACATTTACCGACGCTTTAAAAGACTTCAAGCTCAAAATCTAACTCAAGCAGGGATGAGGGGGATGAGGGAGACGCGGAGACGCGGGGAATAACCAATAACAAATGACAATTCCCCATTCTCCTAATCCCCACTTTGTGGGGCCCATTCCCCATTCCCCATTCCCCATTCCCCATTCCCCATTCCCAATTACGAATTACGAATTATGGATACTCCTCAACCAGATCAATTAAGGGTACTTAATAGTAATGAGTTTCTCCCTCGAATTAGTCCTTGGGCAATTATTGGCGGGGTGTTTATTGTTAGCGTTTTCGGAATAGGGGTGGCACTGACAACAGTTTTGAAGTACAACGTCACTATTAAAGTGCCTGCAACTATCCGTCCGGCGGGAGAACTGCGTTTAGTACAAGCTGCTATTGAAGGAACTGTTAAACAGATTCAAGCTGAAGAGAATCAGGTAGTTAAAGAAGGTGATGCGATCGCTCGCATTGATGATTCTCGCCTCCAGACTCAAAAGAGTCAACTACAAAGCACTATTCAACAAAATCAATTACAACTACAGCAAATTGATGCTCAAATCAAAAATCTCGAAACCCAAATAGCAGCTGAAACAAGCTTAATTAACCGCACTATAGTGGCTGCACAAGCAGAACTCGGCGGTACTCAACGCAACTATACAGATCAGCAAGTTCTAGTGCAAGCTGACATCACCCAAGCTCAAACAGCCTTAAACGTAGCAATAGCACAACGAGACCGATTAAAGCAAGAAAAACTAATCACTGCAACTGTGCAAGAAGCGGAAGCAGCCTTAAAGCTAGCCAAGACCCAAAAAGAACGTTTGCAGCCAATTATACAATCAGGGGCTATTCCTCGTACTCTACTCGAAGAAAAAGAACAAGCAGTTACAGCAGCCGAGGCAAGGCTAGAACAAGCCAAAGCTGGGGCGAAAAATTTACTGGAGGAAAAAGAGCAAGCGGTTCAAGTTGCCCAAGTTAATTTAGACAAAGCTAGAGCAGCGATAAATCCTAGTGACGCGGCTGTCACAGTGGCATCTGAACGAATTAAACAAGAGAAAGCCAAGGGTGAGGCTAGCTTAGCCGCTTTAAACAAAGAACTCCAGACATTACTACAACAACGTTTAGAATTGCAAAAACAAAGCGATCGCAATCGTCAAGAACTACAACAAGTAATCACCGACCTCAGTCAAAGTATAATTCGTGCCCCCATTTCTGGTACAGTACTGCAATTAAATCTTCGTAACCAAAATCAGGTAGTGCGAGTTGGCGAGTCAATAGCTTCTATCACACCCATGAATGGGCCTTTACTAATCAAAGCACAAGTGGCGGCGGTTGACATTGATAAAGTCAAACCAGAGCAAAAAGTCCAGATGCAAGTTTCAGCTTGTCCTTATCCAGACTTTGGCACACTCAAAGGCACAGTCAAAACCGTAGCTGCAGATGCCTTACCCACAGTCAACAATGGCACCACCGCACCCGCGACAGCCGCCTACGAAGTCACCATCCAACCCCAGAGTTTATTTGTCGGTGACAGCAAACGCCAGTGTCCATTAAAACCAGGAATGGAAGGCAAAGCAGACATTATTTCCCGCGAAGAAACAGTACTAAAATTCATCCTTCGGAAAACGAGATTAGTGGCGAATTTGTAGTTAGTCATTAGTTATTTGTAAATTCCCAATTCCCCGTGGGCTGAGCGAAGTCGTACCCTACGGGAAGCAAGCTACGCGAAGCGTCTCCGACAGGAGAAGCCCATTCCCTACTCCCTACTCCCCACTCCCCACTCCCATGATTCCACTGCTCAAACACCAAAACAAATACCAGTGTGTTTTACAGTCAAGTGAAGAAGACTGTGGAGCTGCTTGTTTAGCTGCGATTTGCAAATACTATGGACGCTTTTTAAGTATTACTCGTAGTCGAGAAGTTGTCGGAACTGGACAGTTAGGAACTACTCTACTAGGTTTAAGACGGGGGTTTGAAAGTTTGGGCTTTAATACCCGTTCTGTGAAAGCTTCTGGAGAAATTTTAGACCGGATTCAAGAAGTTCCTCTACCAGGGGTAATTCATTGGAAGGGCTATCACTGGGTTGTTTTATACGGTAAGCGTGGGGGAAAGTACGTAATTGCCGACCCGGCTGTAGGTATTCGTTATCTCAAACGCCAAGAGTTACTTACAGATTGGAATGGTATCATGCTCTTGCTGGAACCAGATCCAGAGTATTCATTGCAAGAGCAAGGTGTTAAATCAACGGATGGCTTCGGACGCTTTTTACAACGCGTTTGGCCTTACCGTTCCTTACTTTTTGGGGTTTTGGTCATCAATATTGTCTTGGGCTTACTTTCTCTGTCTAGCCCTTTTTTGCTACAACTCCTCACTGATGATGTACTAGTGCGTCAAGATACGCAACTACTAGCTGTTTTGGTGGTTGCTGTTGTGGTGATGAGTATATTTAGCGGTAGCTTGCAACTTTTGCAATCCACGATGATTTCTCACTTTAGCCAACGGTTACAGTTGGGGTTAATCCTCGAATTTGGGCGTAAACTTTTACACTTACCTCTGACTTATTACGAAACCCGTCGCAGTGGTGAAATTGTTAGTCGATTGCGAGATATCAATGAAATTAACCAGCTAGTCTCGCAAATTGTAGCGCTCCTACCCAGCCAGTTTTTTGTAGCTGTAGTTTCCTTTAGCTTCATGGTGTTCTATAGCTGGAAGTTGACTTTAGCATCAATGTTGGTAGGTGGGTTGATGACCGTATCAGCAGTGCCGATGTTACCAATTTTGCGGCAAAAAACCCGCAATCTTTTGGTGTTATCGTCAGAAAATCAAGGGGTTTTGGTGGAAACCTTCAAAGGCGCATTAGTAATTAAAGCTACTAATGCCGCGTCGCAATTTTGGGAAGAATTTCAACTCCGTTTTAGTCGCGTTGCTAATCTGACCTTTAGTACCGTGCAAATTGGCATTTTGAATAATATTTTCTCACAACTTGTAAGTAGTATTGGTGCGATCGCCTTACTAGGAATGGGCAGCCTCCTAGTAATTGACAAAGAATTGAGCATTGGTCAATTGCTAGCTTTTAATGGAATGCAGGGTAATGTTCTGGCCTTAGTTAGTTCCTTAGTTAGCTTAGTAGATGAATATTTTCGCACTCAAATCGCCATCACGCGCCTAGTAGAAGTCATCGACGCCACACCAGAAGTCACCACCAATACTCAAAAACCCTTTGCCCAAATTCCCGCTGACGCAGACATCATTTGCACCCGACTCAACTTTTATCATGCTGGCAGAGTCGAGTTAATGCAAAACCTTTCCTTAACTCTACCTGGTGGGAATGCGATCGCTTTAATTGGTAAATCAGGCTGTGGTAAAAGTACCCTAGCCAAACTCCTAGCTGGATTTTATCAGCTCCACTCCGGCAACATCCGCATCGGCTACTTTAACTTAGAAGACCTTTCTCTCGATTGCCTACGACAACAAGTAGTCTACGTCCCGCAAGAACCGCACTTTTGGAGTCGTTCAATCATCGAAAACTTCCGCTTGGGTACACCTTACATCTCCTTCGAGCAAATCGTCAAAGCCTGCCAGATTGCAGATGCAGACGACTTCATCAGTCAACTGCCATCCAAATACCAAACAGTCTTAGGAGAATTCGGTGCCAACATTTCCGGTGGACAACGCCAAAGACTGGCAATAGCTAGAGGAATCATCACCGATCCCCCCATCCTCATCTTAGACGAATCCACCGCCGGACTCGACCCAGTTAGCGAAGCCCAAGTTTTAGATCGACTCCTAGCATCCCGCAAAGGCAAAACCACCATCATGATCACCCACCGTACCAGCGTCATCAACCGTTCAGATTGGGTAGTACTGCTAGATAGAGGCCAAGTCATCACCCAAGGAACTCTCAAAGATTTACGTTCCACCCCAGGAGAACACCTCAAATTCATCTAACTAATTCGTAATTCGTAATTACAAATCTCTAATGAATATATGTCTGAACCACTCAAACCATCCGAATTACTAACAGATTTATCCGAAAAAGAACAAGAAAACCTCACAGGTGGGCTGGGCTTTTTCATATTTCAACAAACAGCGATCGATACTTTTGCCGAAAATCAATCTCAAATTTCTGGACAAGGTGGAAGTTTAAATGCTTCTTTTTTAGCGAGAACCGGATATAGTTTTCGGCAAACTACTCTAGCATTTGCTTCGTTTAGTTTTGGTAGAGGTAAGCGGCGAAATCGCAATCCATTTTCGATGATTTTGAATTTGTTTCAAGGTATGTTTTGAATAAACTAACCGCCAAAATGCAGAGAGCGCCAAGGGAGTTTTATGAGTTTATTATCTAGTCATCAGAAAATATTTAGTTTGTTGAGTATTGGTCAACGCGGTGTGGGTAAGACGGTTTTTTTGGCTGGTAGTTATGCTGAATTGCATCCTGATAGCCAAGCCCAAAATCCACAAAATTTATGGTTTGATTGTCAAGATAGTGAGGTACAAGCAAATATTGAAAAGATTAAAAATCATGTTGCTCGTACTGGTTTATATCCACCTGCAACAATTAAAATTACCAGTTTTGATTTTAGTTTGAAACGTCAAAGTTTGTGGGGAGTGAAAACTGTATGTCGTTTCCGTTGGTGGGATATTCCTGGTGAGTCGTGTAATATTCGTAATCCTGATTTTCAAGAAATGGTACTTGCTTCTAATGGTTGCTGTGTATTTCTCAATGCTAATGCTTTTGTACAAGACAAAGATTATTCGCTCTTTGTTGAGGATATTTACAATCAGGTAGTGGCGATCGCATCTCTAGTTTCCCAGCATGATCTAAAATATGCTTTTGCATTAATTTTAACCAAGTGCGACCTACTCGAACTCAGTCCTATCACACTGTTGCAAATTGAAGAGAAACTGCAACCATTGCTTACCCGCCTGGATGCAGTCAAAGCCCAGCATCAAAAGTTTTATTCTGCTATCCCAATTGTTTCTCTAGAAGGTGTCGCTAGCTTCAACGCCAGAGGTGCAGCAGCACCCCTCCTTTGGCTATTAGCACAGTTAAATCACTCCCGCCATTTTCCCTCACGACAAGATTTGGCCAGCGGATTCAGCCAAAATTTATTTATTGGTCAAATGTTACCACCAACAGTTCGCAGATATATTTTAATTCTTTCCTTAACAAGTATAGGCATGTTAGGAGCGATCGCCTCTCTATTCTTTGCCTTTGGTGCATCTACCCTTATCCCCGAACAACCCCAAAACCCCACCCAACAAAGCAATGTTGATCGTCCTTAGTACTTTTTTGCGTCTTTGCGTGAGATAAAACCATGATCAATGTCTCAACTTTTAGGTCAACTTATACACACCAGCTTTACCACCATCGGATTTACAACCCTTGCCAGTAAAGAAGTTCCCCCAGAAATTCAACAAGCCTTTTTGCAACAAATAGTCTATCAGTACTGGGATGCCTACAATCCACCAAGTTCTACATACCATGCTGCCTACTTATATCAAATCACCCCAGAACATAATCTATTTGGCTGGTTGTATAACGATGGACTAGATGATTTTGGTCGCAGCGATGTACCATACTTTATCAGTTACTATCTAGCAGGTTCACTACAGCCTACCCAACTGGAAAATATTTGGATTTGGCTACACAAAGGCCCAATAGCATTAATCAATAGGCAAAATCTGCCAACTTCTCTAGAAAGCTTAGCCACCTCAGAGTTGTGGAATTATCAACCCACCCGTACCGGAGTTGAAATTCCGATAAATTTGCGTGAGCAAAGCCAAATTACTCTTCAGCAAGGGAAGTTACTTGATTTATTTGTTGCTGCTGACGAGGAAATAATTCCAAATTATACCTTCGACCACAAGCAAAAATTGCGATCGCCTACACAAACATTACCTCTGACTCAGATGATTTTAGATCATGTTGAAGGCAGGGGTAGCCAAGAGGCTGTGTTGACTGATTCTGGACGCTTAACTTGGATGGTAGGGATAGTTGCAAGCGGAATTCTGCTACTATGCTTGATATTTAGCGGCTACTATTTTTTACGAGTCACACCTTTTGCTGATATTGTTCAACAAGCTCCAGATTCTATCTCAACTAAAAATCCTACCTTAGCTCTACAAAAAACTTTAGTAGGACATGCAGATGCAGTCTGGTGTGTGGTTCCAGCTAACGACGGTAAGACTTTGATTAGTGGTAGTGCAGATCAAACAATCAAGGTTTGGAATACCGATACTGGAAAGATTATATCCACATTGGCAGGACATACCGATACTGTACGAGCGATCGCTCTCAGTTCAGATGGTCAAACTCTTGTCAGTGGCGGTGGAGATAAAACTATTAAAATTTGGAATTTCCAAACCTTCGAGTTGATTAGGACACTCACCGATACTTCTAGTTCTGTTTGGTCAGTTGCCATCAGCCCTGATGGACAGATGCTAATCACTGGTGGTGAAGATGGTAGCATCAAAATGTGGAACTTACCTACAGGCGAACTTCTCCGCACAATTGCAGGACATAAACGTCGGGTGTTCTCTGTCGCTATCAGCCCAGATGGAGAAACTTTTGCCACTGGAGGTATTGACAAAACTATCAAAATATGGAGTTTGCAGACAGGTAAACTTCTCCGCACAATCGCCCAACATGATGATGCCGTTAGAACTGTAGTATTTAGTCACGATGGCAAAATACTTGCTAGTGGAAGTTGGGATCAAACCATAAAGATATGGGATTTATCAACAGGCAAACTTTTGCACACACTAATTGGACATACCTCACGAGTTATCGCCGTCACTTTCAGCCCTGATGATCAAACCATTGCCAGCGGCAGCACTGACAATAGTATTAAGATATGGAGTTTACAGACAGGTAAATTGCTTCGTAATCTTACTAATCATAGCGATTGGGTGTTGGCGATCGCTACCAGCCCTGGCAAACAAATTCTCGCCAGTGGTAGTAAAGACAAGACAGTCCGAATTTGGTCATATTTCGATAAAACTTTGCAACCATAAAGAATCCGACAGAGAATTTGGTTCACAAGGGAATTGCAAATCGCGAATAGTAATGCTGGAATCTTTTTTCTCAGTTGTTTATTAGACCTCTTGCAAAAGTCGGATACTCGCCAGAAAATAAATTTTCTGGCTGATAACTCAAGTCGGTTGAAACCGACTAATAACAGTATTTTTAGTCCGTTTCAACGGACTTTTGCTATTAGGCAGAGACTTGAGTCTCTGACGGTTCAAGTATTTTTGCAAGAAGTCTATTGATGTTTCTTGCGAGTTGAAAGCCCCATCTCCTTGAGCAAACGGTTAAGCTATAGGTTAATGGCTACTTAGAGAGTAACTGTGCATTTAATGCTTTGGTAATGCGATCGCTAGACACTTCTAAATGGGCTAGTGTATAAACATCAAGGTTTTCACCAAGTTGTTTGAGCTTGAGGTCAATAGCTTTTTGCAGTTGGCGTAATTCATACCAAGCTAGTGTGCGTCCATCTTCAGGTACATCAGTATGACCCAAAACCATTTCTAGCAGAATATTCAAATATTCCCGTTGTAATGCACGGCGAATGCTAGAAAGTGACTTAGCTGATTCTGGAGCTAAAACTTCTGTCCAAATGCCCCCTTGGAGGGTATCAAACAGTTCTGGTAGAGAAAGCGCTTGTCCAGGTGGGGTTTTAAATTCGATATCGCGTAATCGATTGAGGCGATCGCTATCCAAGAGCGATCGTAGTACTGTACTCTGGAAATACAGAATACTCTCATGAATGGGATAATCAAGGCGGCTATTGAGTACATCACTTCCCCAATGTTGCCAACGTGACGGTGCCAATTGATTGAGTAACTGTGGTGAAAAACTAAAAGCCTCATCAGCAAATACATATTCTTGCAGCTTTGTCAATGCCTGACGTTGTTCTCCCAGTGAAACTGGTACAAACGTCCAGGAAGTGTCGTTAGGGACTGGGGAACTCGGGGCCCCCAAGTTAGCGAAGCGGGGCGAAGCCCAGTGGGGATTAGGGGCATGGGGACTGGGTACTGGGAAAGAATCATTGAGTGAATTTTGTACCTTACTTAATTCTTGCCAGTTTCCAGTCTGTGCTTGGCTAACATGGAGACGGCGAAACGATTGTCCACCGATATACTTAGCAAGTAAGGCGGCATTCCGAAAATAGTATTTGAGTACTTTATTAAATAAGACACGTAGATGGCTGTAACTTTCTCCTTGTGAAAGATAACGCTGATCGAGGCGTTGCCACATCATCCGGGCATTATCCATTTGCCACTGCGAATAAAGTAACACATCACTACTCATGTCCCAGACATTGGCCAGAGGATTGATGTCCCAGATATCTTCATCGGTGGCGTAAGATAATTCTGGTTGGGGTGATGCCAAAGCTATCTGCTCTAAAAAACCCCTTTCTGCTTCTGGGATAATTGCCGCAAGTGTTGTATTGGGATTTCTTCTATAACCATACTCAATTGCCCATTCATCGTATGGCCCAACAACACTTGGAAAGTATTCACCTTGCTGCACTCCTTGTGGCGCTATGTTCACGGGTAAATAGTCCATCACCGAACCCGTTAAACCTTTAGTGCGAGTAATTTCAGTATTATTTAATTCTTGAGGCGCTAACATAGTACTGCCATGAAAGTTGTGGCGTAAACCAAGCGTATGTCCAACTTCATGAGCAATCAAAGAACGCAAATATTGATGTACATATTCTCTCATCGTTGTACTATTTGGTGTCACGTTTTGCAAAAGTGATAACGCCAACGTCCCCATAGCTGCTTGTTCTGACAAATCTGCATCTTGCCAAGGATACGGTGAACCCCACCTCTTTCCATCCCCGCGTCCCCGCGTCTCCCCATCCCCCCATCCCCGCGTTTTTACATAAGTGCGATATCCCTGTTGAATTGAACGCACCATATTGGCATCCACGATAATATCTGCATCCAATATTTCCCCGGTGAACGGGTTGACGCGCATCGGCCCTCTGGCAAAACCAGCATCTAGAGAATTGAACCAGCGGATGGTATTGTAGCGCACATCCGCCGGTTGCCAATCAGCATCATCTGGCATTTGCCGCACCTCAATGGCATTTTGAAATCCAGCTTTAGCAAACGCTTGATTCCACATCAAAACACCTTCTCGAATTGCGTCCCGATACTCGAAGGGTACAGCGTTTTCAATCCAATAGACAATTGGCTTTTTGGGTGGCGATAAAGGTGCGTGAGGATTGGATGGTTCCAGATGCCAACGATTGATGTAACGCACAAATGGTTCTGAAGCGTTATGAGCAGATAAATCTTGGAAAGCAGTAATAAAATATCCTACTCTGTCATCAGCAAGTCTGGGAATATAACCGTTGTTTTCTCTCAGTTGAGAAAAACTATAGTGTACTTTTAAGGAGAGTGCCCTACTATCAGGCAGGGTGATTAAATCTGCTCCTTCTGTTGATGAAAAACCGTAAATTGCATCAATTTCTAAGTTTTCTGGGAGACTAGTAACATCACCAAAATATGACTTACTGATTTCCAGACGATAATCAGCTTGTAAATAATATTTTAATAGAGGAGTTAAGCCCGGAAGGTCTTGCATTAGCAACTCATCCAGGTTAAGCAAAATATTTTTACTACGCGGATCAATACTATCTATTGCCAGTGAATAAAGGACTGAATCGCTAAACGAACGAGCAAGCGATCGCTGTTCTGGTTTACTGATTTCTGTACGAAATTTAACATTCCGAATCACAAAATGCAAATTATTATTTACTCGCTGGAAGTAAAATAAAAAATCAGCAAGAGGTAATCCGCTATAAATCCCACTTTCCCCAATACCCGATTCTAATGTCACCGTCGCCAGATAATTTTTATTTAGTTGTTCTGGCTCTAGTTCCAAATAAATTTGACCAGAATCATGATTGTGATGCAGCGTGAACAACCCCGCTAGCTCATCCGTCCGGTTGAGTATGTAACGAAATCGCCGCCAATCTTCTCTTTTATTGTCTGCGAAACTATCGTCGGCGATCGCTAAATTTTCAACTACAGGCAGTGTATTTAATTGCTGCTGATAAATATCTGTAAGCTGGTCAGCAGCTAAGCAACTATTTACTGATAATAAAATATACAAAAATACTATACAAATTATTAACTTCGTGATCCAGTTTTTCATCGTGGTGTCGAGAAAAAATATGGCTGAATGCTTGTCTGCAATGTTTGTACAGGCGTTTCAAAAGCACTAATCAGGCAATTTCTTGTTTCTGACTAGGGAAAACAGCGCCAATAGCCTATTAAAAGTGTATTTTTCGATGGATTTAGGAAATTTTTCTGTCTTCAGATAGATATTTTTTTTAACCAAAGGTACATGTTTTTGTTAACGATATCTTATAGTAAAAATCAAAAAATGTGCGAAAAATGTATTTTGTATTACATTTTGTGTCAGTTATTAGCTAGCAGTTTCTCGTTTGTCACTCTCAGCTAGATAATTTCAGCGCTATCAACAAGGCCGAATGGCACTAAGAAAAGCGGCTTATCAATTAAACAGTTTGCAATTGCTCTCGTATACTTCGATAGTGCCCGTCTTTTTCTCTAAATTCCAGTCACCACCAAAGTCTGCATCACCAGTCAAGCGGCTCAGTTAGATATTCATGAATAAATTGCAAAAACCAAGCTGTTGTAGATTCACCTACGCCGATAGGTGCATACTTACGGCTATGTAGAAGTAAAACTTGGAGTTGAGGGAAAAAGTAAAGCTCTCTCCCCTTTTCGAGCTTGCTTGAGCCAATAACTTTTACAAGCTTGCTATTATGAAAACTGCACACTCTTGAATGAAATTTGAGGCTAAAACATGGGGAAGGTAATACTTAATCGAGGTATCCTTGCGGCCGGGCAGCCCGTGGGGTCTCAAATTGCTTCTAGAGAAGTTCTGTCGGGGGCTGGAAACAGTCTAGACATGATTCTGTGAGAGAAGAACCCTCGCTCTTGCAGGGCAGGGAGTGTCAAATAATTATATCCTTAAACTTTGTAGGCAACCTCATTCCCTTCGCAGCTTTCGATATACTACTGATGTCATATTTCCATAAATTTAGTTTAAGGTTCTCAAAGCATCTTGCAAAAAGCGACTTTGTTAAGTAAAAGGCAAAATGACACACCTTTTTGAAACCGAACGCTTAATTATTCGCAATTGGATTCCCGAACACGATGCTGAGCAAACGTTTGAAATTTATAGTGACCCCAAAGTTACATACTTTTTGGGTAATGGTTCTCCCGTAGCTACTATTGAGTCACAACGCCAACGTTTGATTGATAATCTTGAGCGATCGCGCCGACGCAATAACGGTACTGGATCTTGGGCAATGGTGGAAAAAGCCACTAACACAATTGTGGGAACTATTCTTCTCAAACAATTGCCCGACAAAGATGGCCTCCCAACTCAAGATTATGAAGTCGGCTGGCACTTGCGACATGCTTCTTGGGGTCAAGGGTATGCCACAGAGGCCGGAGTGGGAATGCTCAACTACGGCTTTAATGTCCTCAAATTGCCTATAATTTACGCTGTTGTCAGGCCAGAAAATCATGCCTCAATCCGCGTCACTCAAAGATTAGGTATGAAACTTATCGGACACACAAAACAGTATTACGGTATTGACCTGCTACTGTTTGAATCTGTAGGGAATGGAGAATGGAAAGACGTGGAGACACGAGGACACAAAGACACGGGGACGCAAAGAAATGACCAATGACAAAAACTAAAAAACAAATTTTAATTTGTACCTTTTCAGCACTCTCATCAGGATTTTTTGGTGCTTATATTAGTAGCCAAATTACTCTCATGCTGCATAGTCAAAGGTGTCAAAATCAGCCTTGGGGTTTAAAACAGATGTGCAATGCCTGGGTAACACCAGGGGCGATGTGGCAAGGTAGCACAACAGGTTTGTGGACAGGTACCATTTTGGGGGCGTTTGTTGGTGGTTTGGTCATACGTCAAGATAGATATTAGTCAAAAGTCAACAAAATCTTGACTTTTGACTCTGGGATAGTTAGGTTAACCATCCGTTGATGCTGTGCGCGATCGCAAATTACTGAGTTTTTTCCAAGATCTAGTATTGGTATCAAAACAGCACCAAGTTCCATCTTTGGTTTCTTGGTAGCATAACAAAGTGCGATCGCTACTATCAAAATTATCAGTTAAAAAGTATACTATTCCTCGGAAGGTGTTGGTTTTGCGACTCAGCCGCTTGGCCACTGCTTGATTTGGACACTCAATGACGAAAACTGGTTGTCCATCTAGGTGAGCCAACGAGAAGATACACATCCGCAAAATGGCTCTAAGCCAACCTTCTGTGTTTTCTAGATAATCATCTATAATTTTGTCGGTCAGAGATTTTTCGAGCTTCCGGTCTTTGTTTTGAGGAGTTTGGGCACCAGACATACTATCACCTATTGCTCACCTTTGGTTTGAAATGCAATCAAATCTCGAAAATTGACAAGTGGATATGCACACCCAGTTTAGCAATATTATAATTAATGCTCTGGCAACAAAAAATACCAGTGAACCAAAAAACAAAACTGTGATTTAGTTGAGCTAGGTACTAATGTGCTGTAGACAAGACGAGGATTGGACATACTCTTGTTTAAACCCTAATATCTAGTCCTTTTTTGAGCAGCAAGGCTGGTAAAATCTACCTGTAGCCTTGAGAAAATCGCCATGCCCACTGAAACTAACCCAGGGAATCCAACGACTACAGGTGCTGATGCTATTGATGCAGCGATTGCACACGGAATAGATTTTGATGGTACTCCAATTCCGCCTGCAAAGCTAGAATTATATCACAAAGTCATGGCATTGGAAGCAAATAGACAGCGCAGCGGTGTGTCGAATACCATGCGATCGCGCATTGTCCGCATTGGTGCAAAACACATTCCCCAAGCAAAACTCGATCAATTACTAGCCGACGCGGACTTCGCACCCCTCAAAGAAAAAGAAATCGCCTTTTTCTACGGCGGTAAATAATGTTGTGCGTAGGCTACGCCTAGCCTACGCATCGTTTTTTGAATTTACAAAGCTCTCACAGTCAAAATCTGCGGTGCTGCGTTCAAATACTGACAGTGAACTACCCAACACCCATCTGAGTACAGATAGGGTCAAAATTTGACCTAAAAATTGACCTTATAAAGGTTATGGAATAAAGGTTATAGCGTTCCAAAAATTCAGGTAAAAAGTGGACAGATTTTTGGAGAGATAAGATATAAGTTTATTTTATAAATATGCACTTAAACCATCACTTCAACCAATTCAACCAATAGCATTATGACCACAGTTGTTAGAATGCTTATAAATCAAGGATAAACGGAGAGGGAGGGATTCGAACCCTCGTTGAAGTTGCCCCCAAACAGCATTTCCAGTGCTGCGCCTTCAACCACTCGGCCACCTCTCCAGGTGTCACGATTTACGATTGTAATATGAAAACCCAAAAAATGCAAAGATAAAAGCAGACATTTTAGATTAAATCTCAAAAACAAAATCTCGGATCAAGATGCCCCGTACACATACAATTAGAGTTCGCGATCGCGTCACTGGTAAAATACACACACTGCAAGTGCCAGAAGACCGTTACATCCTGCACACTGCCGAAAAACAAGGGACGGAATTGCCATTTTCTTGCCGTAATGGGGCTTGTACCACTTGTGCTGTGAGGGTGTTGTCGGGAGAAATTTACCAGCCAGAAGCTATCGGACTGTCGCCGGAGTTGCGGCGGCAAGGTTATGCTTTGCTGTGCGTGAGTTACCCCCGTTCTGACTTGGAAGTAGAAACACAAGACGAAGATGAAGTTTACGAACTTCAATTTGGGCGTTACTTTGCTAGGGGGAGAGTTAGGGCGGGTTTACCGTTAGATGAGGATTAGGGATTGGGGACTGGGGACTGGGGACTGGGGACTGGGGACTGGGGGCTAGGGAATGGGGACTGGGGACTGGGGATTGGGGACTGGGGAATGGGGACTGGGGAATGGGGAATGGGGACTGGGGAATCGGGACTGGGGATTGGGGACTGGGGAATGGGGACTGGGTAATCATTACTTTTCATTAGCTATTCTCAATTACATGAGATAAATCTAGCCCCTAATCTCAATTACATGACCTCACTAGAATGAGAAACTCTAAAATATGGCGACTAAAAATCCAAAAAAGCCTCTCTTCATCTTCTTGATCTGCCTCATGTCTGTTTTGCTACTAATGAGTTGTCAAAGCAAAAATCAACTGGCTATCAATCAAGCCCAAGTAAAAGTGGCACGGGTGGTGAGTGGGCAAAGCTTGGAAGTTTTAGGTATGGCTGAACAACCGACTTTAATCTCTCAAGTGCGATTGGTGGGGGTTGATGCACCAGATTTACGACAGCGCCCTTGGGGAGAAGCAGCAAAAAAACAGTTAGAAGATTTGATTGGCGGTCTTGAAAAACCTGTAACGCTAGAGTTTGATGTGGAGGCAAAAGATAAAATCGGGCGAACTCTAGCTTATGTGTGGAAGGATCAAGTTTTACTGAACGAAGAGTTAGTGAAACAGGGTAACGTATTGTTTATGGGGCGATCGCCAAACCATAAATACGACGAACGCTTAGAACGCGCTCAACAATGGGCTAGACTCATGGGGCAAGGAATTTGGAACCGAGACAAACCAATGCGCCAAACTCCTGCTGAGTTTCGCCGCATGAATCGATGAATTATCGGATCACAATTGCTTGGGCGATCGCCAACGACGATTAAACAAGCAAAGCCCTAACAGAGATAAACCTACTACAGTTGCTGGTTCCGGGATAGTTCTGACAGCAGTGATGCGACCAACCAAGAAGGCGCTAGAAGCTTTTCTCTCTTCAGTAATAAAATCAGAAACTGGATTAGAACCATCAGCAGTACTGCTAAACCCAAGTAACTGCAAAGTATACTCTTGACCTTCAACAGAGAAGGTATTGGAGTTTAAAGCAGAAGTAAAGTTAATCTGGTCATCACAAGGAGTCCGGCTTTTCTGAAAGCTAGGACAAGTAGGGCGATTTCTAGTTTCGTTAACGTTAAACGCGTATTTAAAAGTTTGTGTCTCTCCCACATCGAGAGCGATATTTAAGTCTGCACCAGTGAGAATTGGTGGAATGATCGGAAAGTTGAGATGAGTTAGCCTACCTAATACAAAATTGGTTTCTGTGGTGATTGGAATTGCTGGTGGTGCAGTACCATTAAATCTCAGTCCACTTTTGAGATTGTTGCTAAAAGGCTCACCCCAGCGAATTTCATTAGTGTTCAGACCACTGACAGTAGAACCACCGCCTACAGGGTTTGTCCAACTGCCGGTCACTGAACTCAAAGTTAGATCTAAGGCAACAGCAGGCGTTGCGTTACCCACAACAACCGAACAAGTCGCAATAGATACTGTTGCTGTAGCCAAACATAACGTTTTCTTTAAAATCTTCATCTCAGCCTAAAGAAAGCTTTTAGATAATTTTACTGGTAATTATACTATTCCACATCTCAACTTTATTAATTCTTTTTACCTGTAATTTCACAGGTAATTTAGGGAATCTTCATGAAGAAAGTAAAAATACTTTGTAAAAGAGTATGTCTGTTAATCGCTGACAGAGGTAGTTTTAAGGTTTCGTGATCTTGCCGTTTTCTGTGCTGTTGTGCAACTTTGCTAGACTTTAAATTGCTCATCGACTGGAATTTGATAGCCATTTGCTAAGCGGTTGGTCATATTGGCAGTAGCAGCGATCGCCAGTAGTTCCCCAAACATGGTATCATCCATTCCCTTAGCACGCGCTGCTGCTGTGTGCGAAGCAATACAATAATTGCATCCATTGGTTGCACTCACAGCAATGTAAATCAGTTCGCGCATCAATGGATCAATTTCACCAGGGCTTGTCATTACTTCTTTAACTGCTTGCCAAGTCCGCTTGAGCGTAGGGGGATGGCTAGCTATGGCTTTCCAAAAATTATTAATATAATCGGTCTGGCGAGTAGCGCGGATATCATCATACACTGCACGTACTTCCTCACAGGCTTCTGCATATTCGATAAGCTTAGTCAAGTCTCTTTACCCAAACTCAACATGGAATCTTTAGATTTTAAACTCTAATTTGTACCCAGTAAGCTGTTCCACATATAACTTGCATAATTAGGGCGGGCAAGATGCCCACCCCACAAGAGTTTTATTTAATTTGATTATGTAATTTAGATGTTTTTTAGCTTACAGAGGCGACTAAGATTCCGGCTTTCTCTAAAAATCAGGGAAATTGCTGTTTACACCTAATTTAGGATTGCATAAATTCTGAATGTAATTACGATAATTCTACATAAGTAGAAGGACAAATCTATGAAACTAACTAATTGGGAAGAAAAAGATAGCTTTATTTATCCTCGTAGTCGCTATCACGGTAAATTCAGACCAGAGAATTTAATGTTTAATGCTAATCTCCAAGAATTTGCTCAAAAAGTTAGTTACGTAGCTAATTTAGAAACTGGTGGTAAACTCTCTCCTGAAGAAGCTTATAACCGTATACAGTTACTCTGGAAACAGTTAAAACAAAGCAAACAGGAACTAGGAATAGGTTTCACTGAAGATAACTAAATTTACCCAGTGTTTGGGCAGGGAACAGAGGAAAAAGGCAATATGAAGAAATTAGTATCAAAAAATCGGCCCAGCTTCCCACACATAGCAAGCTTTTTAGGATTTTTTATAGCGGACTTAGCATAATATGTACTGAATAGCCTAATTTAATGCCTTAAAAATGGTAATTACGAATTACGCGAAGCGATGTGATCATGTTACAAAATCCTGCAATTCGTACTCCTATTGGTATTAGTCTTGGCGCAATTTCTGGGGCACTCTCACGTTATTATTTTGGTTTGTGGTTTGCTGGGCTTTTTGACACAGGGTTCCCCTACAGCACACTCATTATTAATGTCAGTGGATGTTTTGTTATGGGATTTTTTACAACGCTGGCACTGAGACGATTCATCACAATTCATCCTGATATTCGGCTGCTAGTCACTACAGGTTTTTTAGGGTCTTATACTACTTTTTCCACTTATGAGTTAGATGCTGCTAAATTATTCCGACAACATAGTTTAGAAATTGGTTTGGTTTACTGGTTTAGTAGTTATGTTCTAGGACTGCTCAGCCTTCTATTAGGAAATGCTATAGCTGGATTTGTTTGGATCAAAGAGAAATTATGATTAATCAAACCAGGAAATTCATATCTAAATTGTATAATTACTTTATCTAGTTGTCCGTTGTCATTTGTCCTTTTCCTTTGTGAATACAAATAACCAATGATTAATAGACCTCTTGCAAAAGTCCTTCTTTGCGTTCTCTTCTCTGCGTCTCTGTCTTGAAAAGTTGAGCCACTACGTTGGACGGGTTCCCCGGCAGCCGCGCAAGTGGCGTTCCTACGGAGGGAAACCCTCCTTCTCCTGACGGAGACGCTACGCGAACAGAACTTTTCGCTGCGCCTCTGCGTGTTAGCGTTCGCGAAGCGTCTCGTAGAGAAGCGGGGCGTAGCCCAACAAAAAAATATTTATGCAAAAGGTCTAATGACCAATAAATGTGCAATTGGGACACACATTAGCTGACCATATTTGCTAAGAAAATTCCTATCTCTACACTTATAAATCCCAAAATTGGACTACCAAACCAGTAAAGTAATGCAGCTTTGTAGTGTTTAGTTCGTAAGAGGTTCGAGGTATCTAAAGTATAGGTTGAAAAGGTAGTGTAAGAACCTAAAAATCCCACTACTACTAACAAATATAAACTCGGATCAACTGATAACCTTGAGATGAGAGTAGCAAAAAAGCCCATCACAAAGGCTCCTGTAAGATTAATAAACAAGGTTCCATAGGGAAATGCTATCCCAAACCAACGCCCAAAAAATAAAGTCAGGTAATAGCGACTTAGTGCGCCTGGAATTGCTCCTAAGCTAATTGCTAGAGAAACATAAATTGCGGAATTCATTTGTATTCTTAAAAAAAGCACTCGCTTTGTTGTATCGAGTAGGAGATAAAAACTACACACAATCGGTGAGGTTTATACTATCTTCCCCTGAAGCCACTTGCCTCTTACCTTTGATTAAGCTAGACACTCATGTGATAAATCACACAATAATGGCATGAAAATACCTCTGCCTCTACTCCCCACTCCCCATTTTCAAGCTATGGGAAATGAAGAAGATGAAGGGGATGAGTAAAAAACATATGTTTTCTTGAGCTGTTTTCCTGGTAAGTTCTCTAGGCGAGTGTTTGTGTAATTGGTTTTAATTAATGCGATCGCAGGTAAGCTGATGATTTTATCAAAACGTCAATGGTTCATGTTTCTGAGTGCAGTATCTGCCACTTTCTCGGTGGTATTGCCGCTGAAGGTTTTGAGTGCCCAGCCCTACCCAGGGGCAAATGGGGTACAACAGATGGATATCTTGCAAGCTCTTTTTTTAGGCTTTGTGCAAGGAATAACTGAATTTTTGCCAATTAGCAGCACGGCACATTTAAAAGTTGTGCCTGTAGTTCTGGGTTGGGGCGATCCGGGAGTGGCGTTTACCGCAGTGATTCAGCTAGGTAGTATTGTGGCGGTGCTGTGGTATTTCTGGGGAGATCTGACACGGCTACTCCAGGGGACAACAAGAGCGATCGCCCATAAAGATTACAATGACTACAACTTTCGCTTATTTTTAGGGATTATTTTAGGAACATTACCTATCGTCTTTTTTGGAATTTTGATTAAAAAGTTTATTCCAGACTTTGATAATTCACCAATTAGAAGCTTAGGGGCGATCGCCACTGCTTCCATAGTCATGTCAATTTTACTGGGGTTCGCAGAAAAACTGGGTAAACGGCAACGCAACTTTGAACACCTGACAACCAGAGATGGGCTATTGATGGGATTAGCCCAAGCTTTGGCATTAATTCCCGGCGTTTCCCGTTCAGGTTCTACCTTAACAGCAGGACTATTCATCGGGTTACAAAGAGAAACAGCAGCAAGATTTTCATTTTTGCTGGGAATTCCAGCCATCGTTTTAGCCGGGATAGTAGAGTTCAAAAGTTTTTTAGAAACCGGATTAGGCGATACAGGGATCATTCCTCTGGCTGCTGGGGTACTCTCGGCTGCTATCTTTTCATACATAGCGATCGCAGGGTTACTACGCTTCCTCAAAACCCACAGCAATTGGGTATTTATTTGGTATCGGTTGGTATTTGGGGTAGCAATCTTAGGGGCAATTTGGGGAAATTTGTTGAACAATAGTTAATAGTCATCGGTCATTTGTCTTTTGTTATTTGTTCTATGCTGATGACTAATGACCAATGACAAATGACCAATGTCTATCATTCATCCTGCTAAAGTTACTAGGGTTCTTCCAGATTCGATCGCAGCCGAAATTGGCTTTGAGGTAGGGGATGCGATCGTTGCAATTAATGGGACGCATCCCCGCGATTTAATTGATTATCAATTTTTATGTGCTGATGAAGTTTTAGAACTAGAAGTTTTAGACACTGCTGGTAAAAATCATTACATTGAAATTGAAAAAGATTATGACGAAGATTTGGGGCTAGAATTTGATACTGCCTTATTTGACGGTCTAATTCAGTGTAATAATCGCTGTTCGTTTTGCTTTATTGATCAGCAACCGCCAGGCAAGCGTTATAGTTTATACCTGAAAGATGATGATTATCGTTTAAGCTTTTTATACGGTTCTTATTTAACTCTCACCAATTTGCCAGAACGAGAATGGCGGCGGATTGAACAGATGCGGTTGTCTCCTTTGTTTGTTTCTGTCCATGCCACAGAAGCCGATGTGAGAATTAGGCTTTTAAAAAATCCGCGTGCCGGACAAATCTTGCAACAACTCCAATGGTTTCAAGAAAGACGCCTACAAATTCATGCTCAAGTAGTCGTTTGTCCTGGTATAAACGATGGCAAACATTTGGAACAAACACTACAAGATTTAGCGTCCTTTCATAGTGGCGAAGTGCCTGCGGTGGCATCAGTGGCAGTTGTGCCAGTGGGTTTAACGCGATTTCGTCCCGAAGAAGACGAACTCGTACCCGTAACTAGGGAAAAAGCTCAAGAAGTAATTGCTCAAGTGCGATCGCTACAGCAGCAATTTCGTCAAAAATTTGGTTCTGGTTTTGCTTGGTTGGCTGATGAGTGGTTTTTGATTGCTGGTGAAGAATTACCAAGCGAATCTGAATATGAAGAATATCCACAAATCGATAATGGTGTCGGTTCGATTCGTTTGTTTCTCAAGCAATTTGCTACCACTGCCGCAGAATTACTACCACCTCAAATATTTCCCCCAAGGAAATTAACATGGGTAGTTGGTAATGCAGTCGAAAAAGCATTTCAACCAATCCTGAAAAGTTTGAATACTGTTGAGGGATTAGAAATAAATATGCGTGCTTTATGTAGCGATTATTGGGGACAAAATATTAGTGTTACCGGATTATTAACTGGTTATGATTTACTTTTAAATTTAAAAGCACAAGATTTAGGTGAGGGAATTTTATTACCAAATGTCATGCTCAAACATGGCGAATCAGTATTTTTAGATGATATGAGCATTGAGGAAGTCGCGCAGCAATTAAATACAAAAATATTCCCAGTTGCAGGCGTTGAGGAGCTAATCACTACTTGTATTGCTGAGAATGTTAGCGTTTTTTGATTATTGGCAAAGTAGTTATCGGTTATCAATTATCAACTTGAGCGAAGCACTACGCTCATCGAAAAGCGTTGGTGGCGGGTCTAATCCCTTACTATCAGTCCTTGCAAACTGTTCCCTGTTCCCTATTCCTGAGCGTAGTCGAAGTGTTCCCTTTCATTGATAAATAGTCTCCGAAGGAAGAAATATCAGTTGTTTTTCGGAGGTATTTATTATTGTGTTGAATAATAAATAGAGTAAGTAATATCTAATAATTTATTGATTGGAGAGTAAATAGTGAGGAATCAGGGTAAAAGCCATAAAATAAAAGTTAAATTTCCTCTGAAAAAAGCCGGGTTCTTCATTTTTTATTTTCAAATTTTAACTTCTAATTGTTTTAATATTTTGCCAGCCAGAGCAGTAAATACAGAACCTGTATTGAGTGTAGTTCAGAGTCAAGAAAATACGCCGCAATGGACAGGAATTACTAAGCGGTTGCAAACAATTGGTGTGCAATATTGTGTGATTCCGCTAGCTACTGTCAAGAGTGCAGCGGATTGGGGCGATCGCCGCGTGTTATTTTTGCCAAATGTGGAGACATTATCGCCAACACAAGCGATTGCTCTAGAAGCATGGATGAGCAAGGGAGGACATTTAATTGCTAGTGGCCCTGTGGGTAGTCTGTCCGCACCGGGAGTACGTCAGTTATTGCGATCGCTTTTAGGAAGTTATTGGGGATTTGGGTTGAATGAGCCACAACAGATAAAACCCTCAAAAACTAAGGTGCGGCAATTGACAGACCAAAGTGGTCTTTTTGGTAAGGTGCGTGGTGGTGTGGTGATTCCCAATGCTGCTACCAGTCAGACTACTGCTGTTTGGAACTCCCAAGATAACCCCGCTGCCGTGGTAACAACCGAGCGTTCTACCTTATTTGGCTGGCGTTGGGGGACAGATACAGCCTCAGCAGCAGAATTAGATAGTGCCTGGTTAAAAGCTTCTGTTAATCGTCATCTGACAGCATCAAGTCGTAAGCCTAAAGTCGAAGGCGGTTCGCCAAAATGCTCTACCTCAACAGAAACAATATCTATTGCTACAGCGCCTCAACCTAGACAAAATCCCCCAGTAGCTATTGACGAACCAGAACCAACAGTGCGTTTAGATGTCGTACCAAACTCCAATGTACCGATTGATAGTAACGAAGCGATCGCCCTCCAACAAGAGCTAGAAAATTTGATTGGTCGAGTAGAAAGTGCCCATTTAGCAGCATCCGTTGATAACACTAACGTTACCAATACTGCATCCACTCCAGTAGAACAGGTGCAAGTAGCCTCAACTAAACCAGGTGCAGTTATTCCCAGCAGAGAACAAGTGTTAGCACAGGCAAGGGTAGTGGCAAAAAACTTACCCCAATTAATTGCTAGCAAAAATTATGGTTTGGCTCGTCAGCAGTGGCAAACCACAAGAGCCAACTTATGGCGACAGTTTCCTGTGAATCAGAGATTAGCTCCAGCAGAAATCCGCTCAGTATGGTTAGATCGGGGGACGATAGTCCGTGCAGGCAGTGTGGAAGGATTAGCTCAAATTTTTGATCGGCTAGCACAATCTGGGATCAATACCGTCTTTTTTGAAACTGTCAACGCTGGTTATACTATTTATCCCAGCCAAGTCGCACCGCAGCAAAACCCATTAATTAAGGGTTGGGATCCCTTAGCGGCGGCGGTGAAGTTAGCCCATGAGCGAGATATGGAATTACACGCTTGGGTTTGGACTTTTGCTGCTGGCAACCAACGCCACAATCAGATTCTCAATATCAACCCTGATTATCCAGGGCCAGTACTAGCAGCTCATCCCGATTGGGCAAACAGCGATAGCTCTGGTAACATCATTCCCGTTGGTCAAACTAAACCATTTTTTGACCCAGCTAATCCCCAATTGCGGCAATATCTCCTCAAGCTGTACGCAGAAATTGTCACCCGCTATGACGTAGATGGTTTACACCTAGACTACATTCGCTATCCCTTCCAAGATGCCGTTGCAGGCCGCACTTACGGTTATGGGAAAGCTGCCAGAGCGCAGTTTCAGCAAATAACTGGCGTAGATCCAATAGATATTTCTCCCAGTCAACCGGACTTGTGGCAAAAGTGGACTGAATTTCGCACTCAACAAGTCGATAGCTTTGTCGCTCAAGTATCTGGGGAGTTGCGACAAAAGCGAGCAAGTTTGATTTTGTCAGTTGCCGTATTTCCGCTGCCAGAATTAGAACGAATTCAGAAAATTCAGCAAAACTGGGAAGTTTGGGCGCGGCGGGGAGATATAGATTTAATCGTTCCCATGACTTATGCGTTAGATACCTCTGGCTTCCAACGATTAGCACAACCTTGGATAGCTTCAACAAAATTAGGATCTACTTTGCTAGTGCCAGGAATTCGTTTACTTTCGTTGCCCACAATTGGCACATTCGATCAACTCCAACTAGTCAGAGATTCAGCAGCTGGTGGTTATGCACTGTTTGCTGTCGAGAATTTTAACCATGAGCTAGAAAAACTTTTTGGCAGCACCCAAAAGAAGATAGAGACTAACAAAAGTGAACCTATTCCTTACCGTCAGCCTTTTCAAGCTGCTGCTGTTCGTTATTCTGCTATGCAACGGGAATGGAAATTTGTTTTACAGAATGATCAGTTAGTAGTGGCTAAAACGGTTTCAGATTTTAACAATCAAGCAGCGGTTTTACAAAGTGCTTTGAATCAGCTTGCGACTTCGCCTTCTGCCAGTAATTTGTTAGCAGCTAGAGCCTCGCTAACTCGCTTTCAATCTCAATTTCGGGTATTGATGAGCCAAGAAGTTATAGAGAATTCCTATCAAGTTAAAGCCTGGGAAAATCGTTTGGTATCTATAGAGAGGCTATTACGTTACGGCGAACGGCGGTTGCAATTGCATCAATAGACTTGAAAATAGGGGGTAGGGAGATAAGTCTGTAATTATTCTGATGTGTATAACAATGAATGGATAACCGATGAAATAGAATTTATAATTCTCTTGCAAAAGTCCCTCTTTGCGTTCTCTTCTCTGCGCCTGGGGCGCGGCAGTCGCTCATGGGGGAGACCCCAAGACCGCGCTGCCTTGCCTCTGCGTGAGTTTTTCACAGTATTATTCAACAACATTAAAGTATTGATGTACGCCAAATCCCCATCCCCTAAACCACTTAAGGAGAATTACAATGTCTACCGAATATCACGTTAAACTCATTCAACAAGGCAATATTCAAACCTTACTCATTCCCCAAGAATTAACTTTATCAACTTCAGAAGTTATCATCCGACAAGAAGACGGAAAACTTATCATAGAACCCTACAAGAAAAAATCCCTCCTGGAAGTCTTCGCCAACCTTGATGATATTGACGAAGAATTTCCCGATGTTGACGAAGGACTATTACCGTTAGATGACATTAGACTTCTTGCAAAAATACTTGAACCGTCAGAGACTCAAGTCTCTGCCTAATAGCAAAAGTCCGTTGAAACGGACTAAAAATACTGTTATTAGTCGGTTTCAACCGACTTGAGTTATCAGCCAGAAAATTTATTTTCTGGCGAGTATCCGACTTTTGCAAGAGGTCTATTGAACATTTCCGCAACCATACCCGCCACAAAATTGGGGGACGCAAAAATTAAGACTTTTGCAAGAGGTCTAATGAGGCTATGTAATTTTTCAATTCCCAGTTCCCAATCCCCATTTCAAGATCTGTTAAGATAGACGGCTTGAGATCACTATAAATTTATGCAAGCTTTACCGCAGTTTTTCGGTTTACAAAGCTTAGAGTTGCTCATGGACAAATCGCCGCTGATGGTTATGCCAGAAACACTATTAGCGGATGCGATCGCACTCATAGCAGCACAGGATAAAAATGTTTTGGTAGGTTCAGGTTTACAGGTAGTCGGGTGCTTGACAAAGCAAGATGTAGTAAAAATTATGACTTCTGAAATTGACTGGAGAGCAGCCAAGATTTCTGAAGTTATGCAAATTTCTTTAATCAAGTTGCAGATGTCAAAATATCAGAGTTTGACATCAGTATTATCAATACTACAAAGGCAGCAGTTTAGTTTACTACTAGTTGTAGATGACTTTGATTTAGTTGTGGGAGTGATTACTCCTGAAAGTATTTGTCAGGCGTTAGCACAAGAAACATTTGCAGACGATATTATTGAATGCCAACAGGCACAAAAAGCTTTAGAAAAAAGCGAAGAACGCTGTAAATTAGTTGAGGAATCGTTGTTGCGCTTTCGCAAAGCTATAGAAAGTACGAGCGATGCCATTGCTATGGCTGATATCGCAGGTGAAAGTATTTATGTTAATCCCGCATTTATCGAACTGTTTGATTACACTTTAGAACAGTTGCAGTCTGCTGGAGGAATAGCAGTCATTTTTCAAAAATATTTTGAGTATAAAAAAATACTTTTAAATATTCAAAAGGGTGAGTCTTGGCGGGGTGAGATAACGATGCAAACTAGCAATGGTCAAAGTGTGCAAATAGACTTGCGCGTAGATGCAATTAAAGATACTAATGATAAAATAATGGGTATTATCAGTATTTATACGGATATTACTCAGCGAAAGCAGGCAGAGGAAGGTTTAAGATTACGCGATCGCGCGATCGCTGCCAGTAGTAATGGCATTATTATTGCAGATGTTACCATGCCAGCTAGCCCAATCATCTATGTTAATCCAGCTTTTGAGCGGATGAGCGGTTACTGTGCAGCAGAAGTCATCGGACAAAACTTTCGTTTACTGCAAAACACTGATATTAATCAGTCAGGGTTACAAGAACTCAGGAAAGCCATGCAAGAAGGCAAAGACTGCACCGTAGTTTTATGCAATAACCACAAAGATGGTAGTTTGTGTTGGAATGAGTTAAATATTTCCCCAGTCTATGATAAACACGGCTACCTGACTCACTATATCGGTATTCAAGCAGACATCACAGTTCGCAAACAATTAGAACAAGAACTGAGAATAGCGCTAGAAAAAGAAAAAGAACTCAGCGAACTCAAATCCCGCTTTGTTTCTATGACTTCCCATGAATTCCGCACACCGTTGAGTATCATCTTATCTTCGTGCGAATTGCTAGAACATTACCGCCATAAATGGACAGAGGAAAAACAACTCACTCACCTACATCGTATTCAAACTGCTGTTAAGCGGATGACTGAGATGTTGAATGATATTTTGGTGATTGGGAAGGTGGAAGCAGGAAAATTAAAGTACAGACCAGTATCTCTCAACTTAGTGGAATACTGCCATCAATTGGTGGAAGAAGTACAACTAAATCGACTCAACCAGCATGTGATTTGTTTTACAAGTCAAAGTGATTCTATACAGTGCTGTATGGATGAAAAATTGCTGGGACATATACTTAGTAACTTACTCTTGAATGCAATCAAATATTCTTCTACTGGCAGCACCGTTAAGTTTACTCTTGTTGCCCAGAATGAACAAGCTATATTTGAAATTCAAGACGAAGGAATTGGCATTCCTGAAGATGATTTACCGCATCTATTTGAATCTTTTTATCGTGCTAGAAATGTTGGCAACATTTTAGGAACTGGGTTGGGATTGGCAATTGTCAAAAAATGTGTGAATGTACATAAAGGTAAAATATTTGTCGCTAGTAAGCTAGGATTGGGTACAAAATTTACCGTGATTTTGCCATTGAATAATTCAATACAATGTGAGGTAAATTATGCCAAAAATATTAGTAATTGAAGATGATGTAAACGTATGTCAAAATATTTTAGATTTGTTAGATGCCGAAGGATTTAATGCTGTTTTTGCGGCTAATGGCCGTCTGGGTTTGCAGTTAGCTCAAACAGAAATTCCTGACTTAATTATTTGTGACGTTATGATGCCAGAATTAGATGGGCATGAAGTATTAAAAGCCTTACGGCAAAATCCTAAGACTGCTACAATTCCTCTAATATTTTTGACTGCTAAATCTGACAAAATTGACTTTCGCCAAGGTATGGAACTAGGCGCAGATGATTATATTAGTAAACCTTATGATAGAGCAGAATTATTAGCTGCGATCGCCTGTAGATTAGAAAAACAAATAGCGATTCATCAGCAGTCTCAAAAAAAGTTAGATAATTTGCGTAACAGTATTACTCTGTCACTTCCCCACGAAATGCGAACACCTCTAAATGGGATTTTAGGACTTTCACAACTGTTAATGGAAGAAAGTGAGAATCTTGATTCACAAACAGTGCGTGATATGGCAAAAGATATTTATAATTCTGGTGAACGTTTATTTAGGTTAATTAAAAACTTTTTACTATATGCAGAGATTGAAATTATTGCAACCGATCCGCAGCAGATAAAAATTTTACAAACTCAACAAACTGCTTTTCCAACATCAGAAATAATTAATTTGATAACTAGGGAAGCCAAAAAAAGAAGGCGAGAAGCAGATTTAAAAATGGATTTACATCCATGTAATATTCAAATTTCTCCTACTGAAATTTATAAAATTATTGAGGAATTAGTTGATAATGCTCTCAAATTTTCTCAGATTGGTTCAATAATTCAAGTTACAAGTCAATCTATTGATAATAACTTTACTCTCTCCTTTATTGACCACGGTCGAGGCATGACAGCAGAACAAATTACCGAATTAGGAGCTTATCAACAATTTGATCGCAAATTCTACGAACAACAAGGCTCAGGTTTAGGGTTAATTATTGCCAAGCGCTTAGCTGAATTGCATAGTGGTAAACTCACAATTCAAAGTCAGCCACACGAAAAAACAATTGTACAGGTGGTGCTTCCGTGTGTAGGGGGATGCACTTCTACTTCGCTCAGTGACTAGGGGGTGAGGAGACGCGGGGAGACAGCGAGTAAAGGAGGGTTTCCCTCCGCAGGCGACTGCGTTAGCGCAGCGTTAGCGAGCTTGCGAGCGTCACCCGAAGGGTGACGCGGAGAATAATCAATGACAAAGGACAATTTCCCATTCCCAATTCCCCATTCCCCATTCCCATTGAAAATTGAACTTTAGACTGGCGACAATTGTTGAATCTCAGATTTACGAGTCGTGAAGCGTAAAGCCCCCAAGTATGAAGCACGAAACCAATAGGTTTTGTGCTTCATACGTCTTTTAAGTGGGGGATACAAGCGAGCAGGACAAATTTCTTTGTCCGTCATGTTTATAAAGCGTGAATACGATTTATAATGTTAGCGGAGGTGATAAACAAGTGTTTAATTTGACATACGAATTTAAGCTAAAGCCAACTCATGCACAAGCCCAGACGTTTGAAGACTGGTTAGAAATCAATCGTCGTGTTTACAACTATGCTTTAGCTGAACGCAAGGATTGGTATTTATCTCGCAGTTGTCACCTTAACGCTTGCTCACTTAAACACGAATACATTATTCCTGCTGGTACGC
>JAESGP010000049.1_pt1 | contig 144445 bp, 135 predicted proteins | sample 9269741 | NCBI WGS metagenome assembly JAESGP01 (sample SAMN15720684, study PRJNA650882) | algae metagenome | isolation source: Desmonostoc vinosum HA7617-LM4 and co-occurring heterotrophs from cave wall | place: USA: Waikapalae cave, Hawaii | collected 2011-05-27 | reverse complement strand
GGACTGGGGACTGGGGACTGGGGACTGGGGACTGGGGACTGGGGACTGGGGACTGGGGACTGGGGACTGGGGACTGGGGACTGGGGACTGGGGACTGGGGACTGGGGACTGGGGACTGGGGAATTGTCATTTGTCATTTGTCATTGGTTATTCTCCGCGTCCCCGCGTCCCCGCGTCACCGCGTCACCCCGTCCCCGCGTCCCCGCGTCTTCATCAAAACCGCACCTTGTATAACTCAAACAATTCTCCTGATTGCCGTGTAATCACTTTGCCACCAGCAGCTTTAATTGTTTTCTCCCATTCAACTAGAGGTTCTAAAAATACTTCAGCACCCAAATAAGTTTCTAGAACTGCCCAATCTTCTGCTAAAGGCTGTTCAGGATTGAGGATGTCAAACACAAACTGTCCCCCCGGTTTTAATACCCGTTGCACCTCCATTAAGACAACACTCCAATATTCCAGCGGAAAATAGCAGCTAAATCCTGTAGCGATCGCTAAGTCAAACTGATCTAGAGAGTAGTTTAATTCATGCGCTGAACCTAACTCAACACCTTTAAATAGCTTTGAGTTCAACTGTGAACCACGAGAATTAAGAGTATCTCTAGCTACATTACTAATTTCTTGCCCATAAAAAAAGGCTTGCCAATCTCGCCAAGGATAAATCAAAAAACTCACCCCACAGCCAATATCTAAACAGTGCTGATTCTTTTGAGGTTGAGCAACTTCCCAGAAAGGAGAAACAATTTTTCCTGTTAATATACCACTAGCCCACTCGCGATATATTGGCATTGCTTGCACTTCTGCGGGTAATTCAAAGCTTTGCCCTTGATACTGACGGTTGAAGCGATATGCTACTTGCGCCACCCTTTGTTGCCATTTTTCTGAGTGAGGGGTACTGGAAGTAAACAGACGATTTTGAAACGGCTTGTTGGACATTAGGTTTGTACTACTATTTAAGTACTTCTGTCAAATTATAGTGTAGACAAAGTGAAAGGGACTGGGGATTAGCGATTGGGGATTGGGTAATATCTGAATCCACAATAGTAACAGTTACAAGCAGCATACAGAATTAGATGCATAAATATAACAAAATGTAAAAAGTAAATTTATATTTGCATAAACTTTATTCTTTCCTCTGATGACTCAAGTAAGAAGTTAAAAACACAATGGGACAAGTAGCCATTGTCTTCTTAAGCTAATGCGCTTCCATCTTGCACTATTGTTTGTTAACCAAGTCATTTGTTTTTTGTCAACACTAATGACAACCACTAGCAAATGTGCAATTTAAATGCATAACAGCTTATTCCATCAAATAGTTTACTTTCAACAATACAATTCTTATGCAAAAGGAAGAACAAATGAGTACATCTGAGCAAAGTTTGCTTAAGTTTCAAGCTTTACCAAAACCAGAATCATCTCGTTTAATTGACTTTGAAGAAGCAGAAATTCGTCCTGGCATAGTTAATGGCACTTATATTTTAATTGTCAGAGGCATGAAACCATACTTCAACATGGCAGTTAATTTGGTACCACTAGTTTATATCCGACAACCTGAATATTGGGGCGTAGAGGTAGTTGGATCTTTATCTGGAATTGGTTTACCCGCTGAAGCGCCTTACACTGCTTCTATTCCATTAGAAGGAATTCGAGGCACAGAAGGTGTTGAAGTTATTGGTGCAACGAAGTCTAAACAACTGCCTTTTATGAATGTCAAGTGTTCTTAGAACATAGATAAATCTTATTTGATTGGTAATAATTTCCAGTCGCAGCTCCTCAACTTCTCAAATAAGTTGGGGAGCTTGTTTCTTAGGAATGATTTAGGATTGCTATATATCTAACGTTAGAAAGAGTTATATAAGCAACAACGCCTTTAAAATAGATATAAAGAAACAGTAACGCAAGGAGAAAAAATGAATCCACCTGCAACTGTTAACAGAAAATTATCAAAAACTACGGTACTTGCACTGTTAACTCTAGGTTTCGTTGGCTTCAACATTCAAACTGTATTTGCTCAAAACTCATTAGATAAAGCAGCAGAATCTAATTCATATACCAACGGAACATATTTGTATGGCGAAACTCCACAATCCAACCAAATTCAAAAGGGTTATCTAGTTTTCCAACGTCAACAAGGAAAAATTGTCGGTGCTTTTTATTATCCTAATTCTGAATTTAGTTGCTTTACAGGAAAACAAGCAAATAATACGCTTTTTGGTAAAACCATTGGTTCTGGAAATCCAACAGTTCAGAATGTAAAGATTAACTTACAGAACTTTCATCAAATTGACTCTGTTAGTAATCTCGATCAACGTGTACTCTCAGTTTGTAAACAAGCAACTGCTGAACTTGTTAATAGATAGTCATCGTTTAATCAATGCCAAATTTTGGTCAAAAGATTTTGACCAAACAGACTGGATAGATGTATAAGAGACTTGCAAATATGAATGTTAATGAGCTTATTTGCCGTTATCAGGCAGGAGAACGGGATTTTTCACGGACTAACTTAAGTGGAGTAAATCTAAGTTGGCAAAATTTACAAGGAGTTAACTTATTTGCAGCCAATTTAAGTTGTACTAACTTGATTGGTGCAGACTTGAGTCAGACAAATTTGAGCCAAGCTAACCTGAATTTAGCTTGTATGCGAGGTACGGATTTAAGCGGAGCATATTTGCGTGATGCCAGCTTAATTAAGGCTGATCTTCGTGGCGCTTACCTTAGTGAGGCTAATCTTTCAGCATTCCTAATTGGAGCAAATATGCAGGGGGCAGATTTAAGCGGCTCATACTTGCGTGGGGTATATCTGCGTAGAACTAACTTGAGTGAAGTCTGCTTATGTGGGGCAACAATGCCCAATGGAACAACTCACGACTAATGTGAGAATAGAGAAATGGGAAACAAAGGCAAGAAGCTACATTCAAAGTTGCTAAAAGTCAAAGCGCCGGAAGTCGGCGCTTTGAACCTTCTAAAAGAATTTAATCTTCGTCAAGCGCTGGAAAAGCTTCTTCAAGCTGCCACAACTTATCTTTATTTGCAACAAACCAAATACGAGTTTCGGCAGTCAATTGACTCCAAATAATTTCAACAGGAACGTGTGGAGATGCGTATTGGTATTGCTGACCAAGTGATTTGAGATTGTCCGCTACATCACGGGGGATTCCGAACTCTTCCCAATCAACTTTGATATTTCTACCTGAAACTCCCGCTGTAGGATCAAAAACCAATTGTGCAGTTCTAACTAAATCTGCAAAGTGCTTCGGTTGGAGTCCGGTTATATCATGAATCTGGAGTGGTTGGTTATGCTCTTGAGACATTATCGCTGGAGTGGTGAATATTGTGGGTGGTGTTGAATTTACCGCCAGAGATTTTTATCCCGATGTTCCTATGTTAGCGCAAAGCCTTTTTGAGAAATAAAAATAGGTTTTTTTACTTTTTAAGAATTAGGACTTCTTTTCAACCATAACTGTCACAGCAGCGATCGCAATCAACATTTCGTCATTTTTATCATTGAGTGCAGGAATTGCTCGTCCTTGAACTACCATCCCCCCAAGTTCTACAGTCAGACTTTTTTGTCCAAAAGGTAGTACAGCTAGTACCTCCTCTGCTCTAACTTGTTCTGGATAGGGTACTGCGATTTGCACTTCCACAATCATTTCGTTGGGATCATCTAAACCAGCAACTTCCCAAACACCAGGCAAAGCATTGTGAGCGATCGCATTCCGTACCGCTCTTGCTGCTGCTACTGTTGGTTCTTGTCCGTGCTGATCTATACCCATTCCCATCTCAATAATTAAGCGTTTACGCACCATTACTACCTCCGATAAATTCTGCATCTCTAGTGATGGGTGGTTAATGTTACAATAATTTTCCACCATGACAATTAAACGCCGCCGATTCCTCTCAACGTTTGGGCTAGCTGCTGTAGCTTCCCAAATCTCACCACTTGCCGCTCAAGGTAAGCTAACACCCAACACTATACTCAAACCACCCCGCCTGCAAGTAGGTGATACGGTGGGATTAATTGCGCCTGCGGGTATTGTTGATGCCAATGATCTTGAAGCAGCAAAAGAATCCTTATTGAAATTAGGGTTAAAAGTCAAGCAAGGGGCACATATTTTAGATCGTTATGGTTATTTAGCGGGTAAAGATGCTGATCGTGCAAAAGATGTGAATGCGATGTTTAGCGATCGCTCAGTGAAAGCTATCATAGCCATGCGTGGTGGTTGGGGTTGCAGTCGCATTTTACCTTTAATTAATTACCCACTCATCCGCTCCCATCCCAAGATTTTTATGGGATACAGCGATATTACCTCCCTACTGTTAGCGATTACCGCTCGCAGTCGAGTAATAACTTTTCATGGGCCAGTTGCCCTTTCCACCTGGAATCAGTTTACAGTAGACTACCTCAAACAGATTTTATTCAATGGTGAAGCAGTGACAATGCAAAATCTCAACTCAAATGAAGTTGCAGTAGAGATAGTTGCACCAGGAAAAGCCAGAGGTAGACTTGTGGGAGGTAATTTGTCAGTGCTGTCAGCTATGGTGGGTTCACCTTACCTCCCTTCATGGAATAAAAGCATCTTATTTATCGAAGAAATAGGGGAAGATGTTTACCGTGTAGACCGGATGCTAACACAGTTAAAAACCGCTGGTATACTAAATCAACTTGTAGGTTTTATCTTTGGACAATGTACTGATTGTCAACTTGGGGATGAACCATCATTTTCCTTAATGCAAGTATTACAAGACCACATACTTCCATTAAATATTCCTGCTTGGTATGGTTCAATGATTGGTCATGTGAAAGATAAATTTACCTTACCGATTGGTTTGCAGGTAGAAATAGATGCCAATCTTGGCACAATACAAATGTTAGAAACCGCTGTTAGCTAAAGTTGTAGGGACTGGGTAATTGGGAATTGTCATTTGTCATTTGTTATTGATTATTCTCCGCGTCCCCGCGTCCCCGCGTCCCCCTCATCCCCCTCATCCCCTGTTCCCTTTGGCGCAATGATGCAAGTTACAATCGAAAATGATGGCCCGGCAACTTTAATACTTGAACGTTAGATAAATTAAGTATATATACGCAAAAATAAATATCAATAACCTCTAGACATAGGAGTTCTAAATGATGAGAGAATATTAAATTAACCATTACAAAAGTTCAAATTTATCGATCATGGCGAAAATCCAGTTTGCTAGAGGTGTTGACGAAGAAGTAATTCCAGAAGTACGCTTGACGCGATCGCGGACTGGCGACAGCGGTACAGCAACATTTATCTTTACCGACCCTAAGATTTTAGGCCAAGGCAGTACTGACGACATCACCGGGATGTACATGATTGATGAGGAAGGCGAAATCCTCACGCGGGAAGTTAAGGCTAGATTTGTCAATGGCAAACCAGAAGCATTAGAAGCACTTTATCTGATGAAGTCCGCCCAAGAATGGGATCGCTTCATGCGCTTTATGGAGCGATATGCTGATGAAAACGGTTTGGGACTCAGCAAATCTGAAGAATAGGGAATGGGGAATGTAGAATTAACAGATTTTGCGTTTTGATCGACGCGGTGAGTCAGCGCGGTCTTGGGGAGCCACCCCCGTGGGCGGGTTTCCCGACTTGAGGAGCCACTGCGTTGGGGTTCCCAGAGTTGTAGCAAGTGGCGTGGGAGTGGCGTGGTTTCCCTCATAAGCGACTGGCGATCTTCACAGCGCTAGCGACGTTCGCGTCAGCGTCTCCCCTTGGGAGAAGGAGCATCATCCGTAGGGGAACGTGGAAGGAGACGCAAAGTAAAGATTTCCGAACGAAAAACGGTCTTTTTCAGACTGAATATAAAAAACCTGCCCTTGAAAGCTATTTCCTATCCCTTTTCATGGTTTTGAAGTTTCTGGCTGTATCAAAATAGGCATTCCGCCTTTTTCAGAACCAAGAACTACAATCTTAGAGTTATTTGATTGAGCTAGTTTTTCTGTAGCTTCAATAGCTCGTAATTGCAACACTTGATTTGTAAGTCCGGTAGCAATAATTTTTTGAGAATCTGCTACGCCTTGAGCTTCAATACGCTTCCTTTGTGCTTCTTGACGCTCTTGCTCCAACACAAATTTCATCTGTTGGTTGGCTTGTTCTGCTTTCAATTTTTCTTGAATTGCAGCTTGTAAACTATCAGGCATTTTAACATCTCGCAGTAGTGCTTCCTCAACAATAAAACCTAAAGGGGATATCTGCTGAGAAAGCTGTTGATCAATTTGTTGAGCGATTTCTTGACGCTTGGTAGAGTAAATCGCACTAGCTGGATAATTGGCAGTAATAGCACGAACAGTAGAGCGGAATCTGGAGATTATTAGTTGTGTTTCGTCAACTCCAATTGTTTTATATACTGTTGGGGCTTTTTGCGGATCTAGTTTGTACTGAAGACTAACATCAAGATTTAGGTTTAAACCTTCTTGAGATGTTGCATTGATGTTTTCCTTTACATCTTTCAGCCGAGTAGAAAACTTCAACACTTTGCTAAAGGGGTTAAGTAAGTGAACTCCTGAATTCAGAGTATTGTCAGATACTCGACCAAACAAATTGATGATACCGACATTGCCAGGTGGTACAATTACTAAGATTCTCGCAATAGAAGCAAGTAAAGCGATCGCACCAATTAATATAGCAATGCTGCGTACTGCTAAACGAGACTTTTCACCAGATATTTTGTTGGCATTGAGATATACGAAAATCGCTATCAGGTTAATTAAGAGAGAAACTATAAATCCCATGAGAATTTCCTGTGTAGTTAAGTCGCACCATATACTTAATCACATCAATCCCAAATCTTTTTATGAAACTATATAATGTCAAAAAACTTAATCAAATAATAATTTTTGAACGTCAGAAAATTGAGATACGCCATAGCATTCTCTATAGCTTTTAGCGAATCCACCTAAATACTTCAATCCCCGCTTTTCTAATTTTAATAAGCTCACGCAGAGACGCAGCGAAAAGTTCTGTTCGCGTAGCGTCTCCGTCAGGAGAAGGAGGGTTTCCCTCCGTAGGAACGCCACTTGCGCGGCTGCCGGGGAACCCGTCCAACGCAGTGGCTCAACTTTTCAAGACAGAGGCGCAGAGAAGAACGCGAAAATTAAGACTGCAAGAGGTTTATAAAAGTCAGGTTTTGGGGAATTCTGAGAAGTTCCTTCCTCCTGCTCACTGAGCGGAGTCGAAGTGATGGCCCCCAAAATACAAAGGACGGGCGAGATGCCCATCCTAAATAATACTAATTACAGCACTTTGCAAGTAAATGAAGTACACATCTTAATATGATAAATTTTGTGGGGTGGGCATCCTGCCCGCCCTTGTGTACTTCATTCAGATGAAATGTGCTGTAAATCATTCTGCTAATTACAAAACCTAGTTTAATGCACTAGGGCGATCGCTCTTTTGGTCAAAGTCTGGGCTGTCAAGCCATTAAACGCCATCAACTCACCAGCACTTGCTGTGGTTTCGCCACGTTTCCAAGCGAAGGTGTCGCGCTTGGCTGTACTCCGCAACATGATGGGTTCGAGTAAACCTGAAGCACCACCTGTCACACCAATTAAGGCATCGCCATTAAATAATTCGGCGAATTTGGCATCATCGAGGAAATCACCATCGGGTGCAGCACATGTATCCCATGCGGTGTCATGGGGACGATACAAACGACGGGGGTTAATTACAGAAACTATCTTGACGCCGATACCTTCATTTTCTAAGAAAGCAGCAGCTTCAAAGACTGGAAGTAATGTCATGTCGCCAATGACAGCAAACACGACTTTCTTGTCACCTGCAACTTCGTGTAAACTGACTGCACCAGCTTGTAAACCTTGGCGAGTTTGGGCAAAGGTGGTACGAATTGGTAGAGGTGATTTACTGGCAGTGATGACGATGCCTTTATTTTTAGTTGTCAGTGCCCAGTCATAACAAACTTGGATACTGTTAGCATCGGGGGGAAATAAGGGGAAAACATTGCCGTTTCGCATTAATGCCGCAAAGTAAGCTTCGATTTCTGGACGTTGGTGAGTCCAACCGTTGCGTCCTTGTTCTAATGCACCGGCGGTGAATAATGTAATGGTTGAGGGTGTGGGACGCCGCAATTCTGCCATTGCTTGAATTACGGTTTGCCAAATTGGTAAGCCGTTGATGGCAAATGATTCGTAGGAACACCACAAGGTTCTTGCACCCATCAGCGATAAACCAGCTGCTAAACCTGCACAGGCATCTTCACTCAGAGGTTCGTAAACTTGTCCGTTTGGCGCTTGGTTATATAAGTCGTCGGTTGTGGGGTGGATAATCTTGAGTGCTTGGTTAATGTTGGCTATTCCCGATGCTTCGTTACCGTCGGCGTTGGTGACGAGGAAGTTTTGATCTTTTTGTCCGACTATTCCGACTAATCTTCCCATGGCGGTTGTCGCTACTTTCGGTTCGCCACCCACGGCATATTCTTCTAAAGGTAATTCGCCTAACTCTGGTAATGGTAATTCAAATTCTGTGACGACTGTCTTGGCTGCGGGGCCTCCACCTGCACGTTCGGCGTTTGTCCGCACTAGTTGCCAAATTTCTGGCGATAAAGCCCGCGCTTGCAGTGCATTAACTATGTGGGGAGCATCTAGCGTATCTTTGGGATAGAGGTTGTGAGATTTTGCACCCCTGGCGTGGACGCCTGCACCTTTAAGTTGTTTAATGATGAAGACGGTAAGTTGACCACTGAGGGCAGAACGCGCTGCTTTATCTACACCTGTAAGTACTGCTTTGGTAAAGGCTAGGCGTTGTGGGAAGGAAAAAGCGGTACTATCAACATAAGCGCCTGGTTGGTTTTGATCGTCAAAGTCTTTAGCATCTACTAACACGACTTCTGCAAAGCCGTTACCTTGCCAGTATGCCTGCATTTCCTCATTGGTTTTGAGGGAAACCATGCTGTGGTGTTCTTGGCTATAGCCGTTCCATACCAGCACTGGTAAGAAGTTAGTTGCACTGGGGTAAGCGGTGTGAAAGTGGGCTATGGAACTGATGATGTAAGGTTCACCCAGTCCACCATCCCCAACGGTGAAGGGAAATAATTTATCTGGATGTAATAATGCGGCTGCCATGGCGAAGTGTTGCCCTTGCCCCAAAGGCCCTGCAGGTGCAAGGATGCCGGGGATGTAACCGGAAAGGTGTCCTAACAAACCGTGCTTTTCCCGGAAGCGATCGCGCAATTGTTGTACAGTGAAAATCTCCATGTCTTCTAAGGAGCGATCTAAGAACATGGCACTGTAAAATCCGGGGGCGTGGTGTCCGACTTCGGTAATTATGTTTTTGTATCCCAGCATGACCAGAGCTGCATAAGCTTCAGCTTGGCTAGCAAACCCGCCTGGATGCCCAGAAGCTTTACTGCCAGTGACTTGTAGTGTCAGGTAACGCAGGGCATCAGCAGCAAGCAAAGTTTGATACACAGCAGCAGCATCTGTGGGATCTGCGATCGCTACTTTACCGGATTCGATAGCAGGTTTTGCACCGTAAGTTTCAAAATCTGGTAGCGTTTCACCAAAATATTGAATGCCTTCACAAAAATGGGGAAGTGCTGAAGATGCCTTTGGGGTGATTACTGTCATGCTGAGTACCTTATGAGAACAAGAAGAAACTGTAGATGCTCGTTAAATTTAACAAAAATTTTACATCCTTGAGGTTGTGACAGTTTATTGCTTTTTCATCATGCCAGCATCAGAGAACGCTTATACAGATTATTTGATTGCTAGAAAGTGGTCATATGATTAGAAAATTGCTACAGCTAAAAATAATGTTTTTTTATTCACTAAAGTTTTTCATGACTGAGCAAGGTTTATACCATACCAACTAAAATAGCGATCGCACTAGGCTTAATTTATATACGCCGCAGAGTTACCCCGTGCTGCAAACAGGGAAGAAATTTTTTTATTGGGGCTTGCACCAGAACAACTAAAATAATGTAATTAGTCTATTTCTCCAACATCCCGTAGCACGGCATCGATGAGGCTTGGTCGGATATAAATTCCATTGGTGCGTAACTGCTCAATGTATACTTTAATCTCAACAATCAAGCCGGCTTTTTTCGCCTTACGCAAAATGCCAAGAGTACCTATGCGGCGAATTCCTAAGCGTTCTGCAACTCGTCGTGCTTGAGCATCATCCAAAAGTACCGTACTATCTGGAGTGGACTGAGCCAAGCCAATAGCTTCAGCTTCTCCACGATCGACTAAGATTGATAATGGCTCTAATATCCAAGCTTCAGGAGTTTGAATTTCCACCCAAGTTAATTGACTGACAGCTTGTGCGCCAGGTAAACCTGCTCCTTTGACTGTTATTTCATCCCATACGGTTGGAGGGAGTAGGATTTGTTGATAAAGTTGAGGTAGAAGTTCCAGTTGCTCGATAATTGATAAGGAAATGAGGGGGCTGCTATCAGCAACGATGACAGAGTTAATCATCGCGTAATTCGTCGGTGATTTGGTCATCATCTAGGTTGATAACCGGGATTTGCAAACGCCCTAGTTCGTACATGAACTGCGGTTTGTTCATGTTGCAAAAGGTGGCGGCTTTACCAAGAGATAGTCGATGTAGTTCAAAGAGTTTGACTGCAAGCAAAAATGTCAGTTCTGCTTCTAATGCTTGCGGTGATTTCCCGGAGGTAATGAGTAAGTCATCGGGATAATGAAGGGATAGGATGTGCATGGTTTGCCTCTTAGTTCCTGATTCCTATTCTTTTTTGATTATCGCTTATACCAACCCAATCACGATAGCGATCGCACCCAACACCGAATGACTGACGATGACAGGATATAAAAACAGGTAAATCCCCTTGAAGAAGGCAGAAGGCTCTTTTCAGAAGGGGATTCAACCCCTTGTCTACTCTGGTCGCACAGACAGTTCAAAAATAACTAGACTTCCACGGGCATTTTTGCCTTCTGCCGTTGATTAGTAGCAACTAACCACTTCCCACCTGAAGGTGCTAAGGTTATCCCGCGACGTGTCGGTTTTACTAGATGATTATCGGCTAATGCTAACTGGAATTGTGATAACACCGTTGCTAATACTATTTTCATTTCAAACATAGCGAACGCCATTCCTATACAAGTACGATTACCGCCACCAAAAGGTAAATACTCATACTGTGAATACTGTCTTTCTAAAAAACGTTCTGGCTTGAACTGCTTTGGTTCAGGGTATAAATCTGGGCGGTGATGAACTAGATATATAGCAGGTGTTAGCCATGTACCAGGCTCAAACTCATAGCCCATAATTGTGATTGGTGATTTAACAACTCTAGGGATGGCAATTGGCAAAATTGGGTAAATACGTAGTGTTTCCTGGCATACCGCAGTTAGGTAAGGTAAGCGAGAAATTTCCGACAAGTTTGCATTGTCACCAAAATTATCTAACTCAGCCAGCAACTTCTCCCGAACTTGTGGTAAGCGGTGAATCCAGTATAATGCCCATGTCAAGGCTGAAGCTGTTGTTTCATGGCCTGCAACCAACAAAGTCATCAACTCATCACGCAATTCAACATCCGTCATCGGTTCGCCATTTTCATCACGCGCTGACATCATTAACGAAAGAATGTCGCTGCGAGAAGAATCAGGATGATCTCTGCGTTCCTGAATCTCAGCGTAGAGAAGTTCATCAACTTGCTGTCTTTGACGTAAAAATATTCCCCAAGGACTCCATGCACCTAAATCGACTTGCAACGCTGGAAAAAACGCCACGGTAGCCCGCAAAGGAGAACCAGTTAAATCTAGCAGGGAAGGTAATAACTCTTGTAATTGTCTAAAGCGTTCCCCTTCACCCAAACCAAATACAGCCCGTAAAATCACTTTGAGAGAGATTTCTTGCATCGAGTCGCGGACGGAAAAAGGTTTGCCTACTTGCCAACTACTGATGACTTGACTAGTAACATTAGCAATAATTTCACCGTATGCTTTCATGCGATCGCCATGAAAAGATGGTGTTAATAATCGACGCTGCCGTTGGTGGATTAAGCCATTAACTAAAATTAGCGAATTTTCTCCTAATAACGGTTGTAAAACTTGGTTGGATGTTCGAGCATCTAATTGCTCTAATGAAGATGTAAAAATTTGCTGAATTGCTTGAGGATTGCTAAAAAATACCATTGGCTGATTACTTGTCGGATATACCGTGAAATAATCGCCATATACCTCAGCAGAGGTTTCCATAAGTTTGAAAGGATTAAAAATCCACTGAAGCCGCTGCATGAATTTGGAGATTCTTGGCCCATCTGGGAGTGGCATAAGTAATACTCCTGTGAGTGATTTTCCTACTAACTTACCAAAAAATAACGCAAAAGATCTTTAGAAAATCTATCCGTAGGTAATTTATCTTTACAAACTTTCACTACTAAACTGGCAAAGCAAATAGTATTTTTTATACCAATATCTATGATAGACATTTATATTCTTGATTTATTAGTAATTGGTCTACTTTTACTAATGGTGACATTAGGGTCAGGATGGATTTCTCGCCTGCCTCTTTCTTTTGCTCTTATCTACCTAGTGGTTGGTATTATATTAGGCCCTTATGGTTTTGGATTAATTCAATTGCGGAAAGATAATGTATTCAACGCCGAAATTTTAGAGAGACTCACAGAATTTGTAGTAATTATTTCTGTATTTAACTGTGGCTTAAAAATTGTGCGGCCACTCAGGTTAAAAGGTTGGGATATTACAGTGCGGTTAATTGGCTTGTTGATGCCAATTTCCATTTTTGCCTTAGCTGCTGTGGGCAAATTTTTTCTAGGAATGAATTGGGGAGAAGCTATTTTATTAGGAGCAATTTTAGCGCCAACTGACCCAGTTTTAGCATCAGTAGTGCAATTGACTGATACACATGATCGAGATGAGTTGCGCTTTGGTTTAACTTCCGAAGGTGGGTTAAATGATGCTTTGGCTTTTCCGTTTGTTTATTTTGGTATTTATGCCCTCAAAGATGATAATTGGAACAACTGGTTTAAACAGTGGGTAACGGTTGATTTAATTTGGGCGATCGCATCCGGCATTATTATGGGTATTATCGTTGCTAAAGCAATAGTTTGGATTGATCAAAAAATTCAAAAACGCCGCCAAGCAGACGAGTTGATGGAAGATTTTATTGCTATCAGTATAATTTTGTTGACCTATTCTTTAACCGAAATTGTCAATGGTTACGGATTTCTGGCCGTATTTGTTGCAGGTTTAGTTGTACAACGCAGTTATAGAAATCCTGAAAGGCCATTAGCACAATTAGAGTTTATTGAAAGAATTGAAAAGCTGATGGAAATCGGGACAATTTTGTTATTGGGGTCGATATTATTATTTAAACCAATGCTAACTTATGCCCCTCAATCATTGTTAGTAATGGTTTTGTTATTCTTTGTTATCCGACCTTTAGGAGTCTGGATAAGTACAATTGGTAGATATCCTGTAGGTTCTTCCCGTCAAAATTTACATCCAGCAACGCGTTGGTTATTTGGTTGGTTTGGCATTCGTGGTGTAGGTTCTTTATATTATCTTGCTTATGCCTTTGGCAAAGGTTTAGAAGGTGAAGCTGCCGAACAAATTGCTTGGATTACTTACACTACTATTGTAGTTTCTGTGATTATACACGGAATTAGTGCAACTCCCTTAATGAATTGGTACGAACACAAGATTAGCCAGCAGCAAAAATCTGCTCCTGCTACCATTGACGAATTCGATTGACACTCCTGCGATCCGTTCGCTCAAAATGAGTAGCAATACTCAAGGATGAGCAGAAACTCTTACGTCCGGTTTTGAAGCCGAGTCGGAAGGGCGACTTCCGGCTTAGGTCAACGGATGAAAACGGGTGTTCTTGTAATGCTTCCGAAGCGATCGCATTTACGTTGAGGAGTTACTACCATTTCCACCCTGCCTCACAAGATATTCCCAAATCCGCTGAATCTCCGCTTGAAACGTCTCTCGGTCAGTCTCCGCATTTTGGATGGAGTGCATCATAATATCTATGATACTGCTGCTTTCTTCTGTTAGATTATTGACATTTTCAGTTAAACCATCAACTCGTAATGTCAGATTATTGACATTTTCAGTTAAACCATCAACTCGTAATGTCAAATTATTGACATTTTCAGTTAAACCATCAACTCGTAATGTCAAATTATTGACATTTTCAGTTAAACCATCAACTCGTAATGTCAAATTATTGACATTTTCAGTTAAACCATCAACTCGTAATGTCAAATTATTGACATTTTCAGTTAAACCATCAACTCGTAACGTCAGATTATTAACATTTTCAGTTAAACTGTCACCTCGTTCAGTAAGTTGAGCAATCATTTTGGTGTTAACTTGCTGCTGTTGGGCAACTTGCAGCAGAATTGTTTGGATCAGATCTAGGCGGCTGTGGTCATTGGGCTGTTCTGCTAAATCAGTCATTGCTGCTTGTTAACACTCACTTGCAATCTTTTCTTGAGCATATTATCTCTCAATCTTGATAGTTGTAGAAAACTACCAATAACACTTGTAGAGACGCGAAATTTCGCGTCTCTACATCACTGTTCCCTATTCCCTTCCTCAATGACTATCGCTTAGGTGTACCCAAACCACGACGCTCTAGCATTTGCCGTACCTGTGGACTAGGGGTGTAGTTATAGCCGTATGAGGAGTTTTCTGTATCATCCATCACTTGAGGTGTAAGCAACACAATTACCTCATTGCGCTGATTTTGTCTATTTGTACTTCTAAACAGCGAACCAATAAGTGGAATATCACCCAAGATTGGGATTTTTGAGACACTTGTTCTGTCTTGGTCTTGAATGATACCTGAGAGAATTAAAGTCTGACCATCCCGCAGGCGAATTGAGCCAGAATTTAGAGAACGCTCAGATACCAAAAATATTTGTTGACTGCCACCACCACCAACATTGATAGTTGCCGGGGCTTGCGGTGCTTTCACAACAGGGGCTACTGATAAAGAGACAAAACCGTTATCGTCAATTCGCTCAACTTTGACAGCTAGGGTTAAACCTACTTTATCTTTTTCGGCTGAAATTGTTTCTGTGGCAAGATTTGAGTCACGAACTATTTCTCGTTTAATGTTGCCTACTACTTCTTGAGTTAAGTTGACATTGGCCGTTTGACCTTCTTGCACAATTAGAGTTGGGTCAGTCAAAATCTTGGCGTTGCCATTTGTAACCTGAGCTTGCAAACTAGCAAGAAAACGTTTAGGGAATTGAAAAAGAGTCGGCAGAGAGTACGAAGCTGTAGCAGGAGTTCCAGGGCTTGTACCTGTGCCTGGAGTTCCCGGAGTAAAACTTGTAATGCCGGGTTGTAGCGGATCTCCTAAACTAGCCCTTGCTGACTGTACACTGTTACCTGTAACATCCAGAAATGTTTCTCCTGTAACAGGATTCTGGATAACTGGCGTACTAGTCACACTGCTCGTTGCCTCAGCTCTGGTAGCTGGTCTGGAACCATTGAAATTGAAAGATGCTGCACCACCATCATTGACAAAGAAGTTATTGCCAACCCCAAAAGAAAAGCTGGTGTTGTAGTCTTGGGTATTCAAGAGGTTAACATCAATAATCTTGACGTTGACTGCTACTTGACGACGGCGAATATCAAGCTGAGTTAACTGAGCTACTGCCACATCAACTAGCCGAGGAGGGCCAATTAAAGTCAGAGAATTGGTTCGCTCATCTCCCAATGCTTGCAAACCTCTAAGTAATGGGTTAGAGTCTTTGAACTCCGCACGTTGAGTTTCTAATCTGGTTTCGGTAGTTGTCTGAGTTTGAGTAATAGGCGCAGCTCCAGTACCCACAGGTACAGCATTAACGCTGGTAACTTGGCGTTCGCGGCTCACAGCACTTTCTGCTCCCAAGCCAACTAAGAAATTCAAGGCAACTCCTACAGTAACCTGATTGAGTCGCAAGCTACGCATCACCGTATTACGGGTGCCATTGGGTAGTTTAGTACCTACAAAAACTGTACGACCGTTGCGGTTAGCTTCTAAACCACTCAAGCGCAAGACGTAATTAAATACATCTTGCACCGGCTCATTTTCTATATCCAAAGAAATTGTGGAATTATCAGCCCCTGGAATGGGTTTACCATCTGGCCCAACTCCGGCTCCCATATAAGCTAAGTTCAAACCAGCAGCACGAGCCAGTAGTGACAAAACTTCACGTACCGGAGCATCTCGTAATACTAAGCGGGGAACGCGTTCTTGAGTGCCGAGGTCAACTGTGCTAGGAGAAGCATCGGTATTAGAAATCGCAATATCACCCACTGGTGGGGCAACAGCTCTCGGCAAAAATGGTGGAGCCTGACTCAGAGGCTGACCAGTACCAGAGGCTTGTGCAGGTGTACCGTCAATTGTGACTTCTGGGTTGGGAACGAGAACGTTAGGTTTTTGATTTGGTTGAGTTGGTTGAGTTGGTGTAGCAGCAGGCGTTGGTGCTGGTTTTGGCTGTGTTGGCACCGCTGCTGTAGTACCTACGGTTGGGGTAAAGCTGAGGGTAATGCCATCTTGCTTGCGTGTCACAGGTTGATTACTGGGTGCATCTTTACTTCCAGTTACTATTACCCGAATGCTGTTAGCATCTAACTGACCAACTTCAACAGAAGCAATTCCCGGTGCAGGGTTGTCTTGCTTAAAACTATTGCCTTGCGGTAAACGGAGTTGAGTATTGATGATATCCGCAACTAAAGCTTTGCCGCGTTTTGTCGTGAAAACTTGCGGGCGATCGCCTGAATCTGAAGTTTTTAAAACAACGCTAATTCCACCATCAACCGGATTTAACTTTACATCAGTAACTTGAGTGCTTTGTGCCCAAACTGGCTGAGCTGCCAAGAATGCAAAAGCAACAGTACCTAATATCAAACTATTACCGTGAAGCTGTTTCACAGTTCATTCCTCACCTGATAAAACCTTGTCAACAAATAATTTTTGAGTCGTTCGCTCTGAGTGCTGGGTATGTTTCTTGTGACTCAGAACTCAGCACTTTAAGTGTTTGTCAAGTTCGCATCATCACTTATTATTCAAAACTCTCCGCGTCCCCGCGTCCCCGCGTCTCCGTGTCAGTCTTCATGATAAGTCTTTAAACGAACATGATATTATTTCTTAGGAGCAGCTTGAGCTGTTGCTAAGTCCTCTGGTGTCATCGGCATCAATGCCTGCAATTGAAAAGTTGTGTTGAGCGTCGCTGGCCCTAACCTCACCACTTTGCCCGGCAGAGTTCTGACTTCTGCTGGAGCCAGTACCGATTGATAATCTCTGACTATCAACAAAGGCTGTAACCGCTCAATATTCCGCATGATCGATTGTGTTTGTTCATAGGTGCCGGAAATTTCGACATTGATGCTGATGCGTTTGAGCTTGCCATCAACCTGTTTCCCTAAAGAGCCATCGGTAATGGTTTCTGCTTGCTGTGACGCTGGCACAAACTTCTTCAATTTGGCTTTGGTGATATTGAAAGGAATTTGAACATTGCCAGACTCAACCAAGCGATTCAAATCCAGCAGCAATGTATCCAAAGTTTTCTCGTTTGCAAACAAACCTAAAACCTGAACTTTTTGCTGCTGTGCCTGCGCTAACTCTTCTTTGATTTTGCCGATTTGTTGGACGCTGGCTTTTTTTTGCTCAATTTGTCCTTGCAGTTCGGAGCTTTTGGCTTGCTGCTGCTGATACATATCCCAAGCTGGCATCACCATGTTTAACAACATGTATCCAGCTCCTGCTAAACCAAATATCCCTGCTAAAATGCCAATGATTTTTGGTGTAAAGGCAATGCCAAAGATAACGGGATAAGCTGGCGTTGCTGAATCAAATTCCCCGCCTTGCTCGGCAAAATTTAAATCATCACTCAGCGTCATTGTGTAATGACTCCTGTTTGTTGCATAGTACGAATCCGAGCTACTAGTCCCACTGTGCCTTTTTTCTCTAACTCCCGAATTAACTCAGAAGCTGGAACATCACTTAGAGTCGATTGAATAGTGTATTTAACTATTTGGGGTGGTTTAATTACCACACCATTAGTAGATTGCCTAGTAATTGGTGGTAATGGTGCATCAACTAAGGATGCGGTAATAATTTTGCTTTCTGAAGATTTTAAGAACCGAGACTGTTGCAAAGTTAGCAGGAAATCGTTGACATCGTTATAAGAGCGAGCTAATCCGGTAATTTCTATGCCACCAGCAGGATTATTTGGTGGCTTACCTTCCACAGGTGCAGCAGGTGGGATTTGCCTGATGTTTTCAATTTGTACTGTTCCTGGGATGCGATCGCGCATATCTTGCAACATTGCCGACCAAGGACGAATTTGGTCAAATACGGTAACTAAAGCTTGTGTTTGGGCTTTCACTGCATTGGTCTGATCTTTAATTTTGTTAATACTAGCTATTTCTGTATCTAACCTCTTGTTTTCTTGATCTAACTGTGCTACCGTCCCCTCTAATTCACCAATCTTCGCTTGTAATAACCACCAACCACCCCCCACCAAAGCTGGAAGACACACACCTAAAGCAACTCCTACGTACACTGGTGTAAGGCTCCCAGTAGGGAGTGTGATTCCCCCCTTCTTTTCGGGCTTCTTCTGGTAAATTGGGCGGTCTTTAAGAAAGTTAATATCCAGACTGTACATTCTCTCACACCAACTAAAAATAGAAATTATGGTTTGAGAACTCTCAAACAACGTGACTGTCAAGATAGACAATCCCAAAGCAATCTATTGAAAACCCTTAATTTCAAGACCTTTTAACTGTCTCTTAATTACGAATTACGAATTATTACACCTCCCGCATTCCCAAACCAAGTGCGATCGCCAAACCAGAGCGTTTTACTTGGGGATATTTATCGCTGTCAACTTCCAAAGACAGAGCTACGATTGGATCTATTTGGATAGTTGGTAAGCTTAATCTTTGGGTGAAGAACTCATCTAGGTTTTGCAGTCCACCACCAGGGCCAGCTAGGATAATCTGTGCTACCTCCAAATTTTCACTCTGATTTAGGTAAAAATCGATAGAACGGCGCAGTTCATCCGTGAGTTCTCCCAATACTCTGACTACAGCCGCCATTCCGGGGTTGATTTCGGTAACACCGGTTTTGCCGCCATCTCCGGGAGTAGAAGGAATACTCATTTCGTGCAACAGTTCCATATCTCGTGATGTCGGTAAACTCATTACCCTTGCCAAGGCAGTCTGCATCTGAGAAGTTCCAATCGGCACAGTGCGAGAAAATTGTGGTACTCCATTCACAATGATCGCTATTTCTGTGCTGTCGAACTCTATGTCAACCAAAACCGCTGCTTCTTGTGGCCCAAATTGCCGCAATTGCTCGCGAATTGTCCGAATCAGAGCAAAACTATTGATTTCTAAAACATCAATTTGTAACCCTGCTTGCTCGAATGTACTAACGTACGTATCCGTTACTTCCTTGCGGGTAGCAACCAGAAGTACTCGTACTTTTTCGATCCCATCCTCATCTACAAAATACCCAAGTTTCTGATAATCAACATCAGCTTCTTCGCGAGGATAGGGTAAATACAAACCTGCTTCATGGTTTAACACCATCTCTCGCAGTTCTTTGTCGTCTAACTCTGCTGGCACAGGTATGAGACGAACTATCGAATCTCGCCCTGGTACACCAGTAGCAACACGAGAGGTTTTGATTTTCGCCTCAGCTAGCGCCTGCTGAATTAATTGCGCCATTGCTGGAGGATCAGTAATTTGACCATCAGTAACTACACCCTCTGGAACTGGCACAGATGTAAAGGAGTCTATTTTCAAGCCCTGACGGTGCTTACGTAGTTGAACTACATTTACACGTTCTGGGGCAAGTTCAATACCAACACCTTTATGAGATTTGCCAAACAGATTATTGATGCTTTTAATCACAGTTGTGCCCGCTGGACTGCTAAATTGGAAATTTAAATAGACACAATATATTGCGTCTCTACTGGTAGTTGATTTAGCCTATAATCTCGACAATTCTGCATAAGATTTTCACACTGAGCAAGCGTAAAAATACTGGGAAGATGATTCAATTACGAAAATTCAAACAATTAGTTATTTGGGCACTGCTGGGCTTATTTACAACTTGGATAGTCAGTTGCAGCACGGGTAATGTCAGCACAAGTACAAAAAATATTCAGTTTTGGACTATGCAGCTCCAACCCCAATTTACCGAGTACTTTAATAAACTGATTGCGGATTTTGAGTCGCAAAATCCAGGTACTAAGGTGAAGTGGGTTGATGTACCTTGGGCAGCTATGGAAAACAAAATCTTAACAGCTGTCTCCGCAAAAACACCACCTGATGTTGTTAACCTCAATCCCGATTTTGCGTCTCAACTTGCTGGGCGAAATGCTTGGTTAAATTTGGATGAAAAAGTCTCAAATGAAGTACGTTCCTCCTATTTACCGAATATTTGGAAGGCAAGCACGCTGAATGGCAAGAGTTTTGGAGTTCCTTGGTATCTCACCACACGGTTAACCATTTATAACACTGAATTATTAAAACAGGCAGGTATCAATAAGATACCTACAACCTACGCAGAATTAGCACAAGTGGCGCAACAAATTAAAGATAAGACTGGCAAGTATGCCTTTTTTGTGACATTTGTTCCGCAAGATTCCGGTGAAGTGCTGGAATCATTTGTGCAGATGGGAGCCACTCTCGTAGATACTGAGGGTAAAGCCGCGTTTAATTCTCCCCAAGGTAAAGCCGCGTTTCAGTATTGGGTAGATATGTATAAAAAAGGACTGCTACCCAAGGAGTCATTAACACAGGGACATCGCCATGCAATTGATTTATACCAATCTGGAGAGACGGCATTTCTCGCTTCAGGGCCAGAATTTCTCAAATCGATCGCCACTAATGCCCCTACAATAGCTCAAGCTTCTGCGATCGCACCCCAACTCACCGGTGACACAGGCAAGAAAAATGTGGCAGTAATGAACATAGTTGTTCCCCGCGAAAGCAAACAACCAGATGCCGCCGTGAAATTTGCTCTATTCGTCACCAACGATCAAAACCAATTAGCCTTTGCCAAAGCTGCAAATGTTCTACCTTCTACAAAAAAAGCACTTGCTGATCAGTACTTTCAAGATGTTCCAGCCACCGCTACCACAATAGAAAAAGCACGAGTTATTAGCGCTAAACAATTACAACAAGCAGAAATATTAACTCCGACTTTAAAAGATTTCAACAAATTGCAAAAAGCAGTTTATGAAAACTTACAAGCAGCCATGCTAGGCGAAAAAACTGTAGATAAAGCCGTAGAAGATGCGGCACAACAGTGGAATCAGAGGTAAATTTGGGTAATTCGTAATTCGTAATTACGAATTACGAATTACGAATTATTTAACTCCCCTGCTCCCCATCCTCAACGGAATCTGAATTACAAATTCTGCTCCATTTCCAGGTGCTGAATGACACTCTAAACTACCATTATGGAGTTCGATAATAATTCGATAACTAATTGATAAACCTAAACCTGTACCCTTGCCAACATCTTTAGTTGTGAAGAATGGGTCAAATAATTTTGCTTTAACTTCCTCATCTATACCTAAACCATTATCAGCAATCCGAATCTCTGCCCAATCTTTATTAATAACCTTTGTAGAAATATAAATTTTGGGTTGATATTGCTTTTTTTCCTGCTTGCTCATTGCCTCATTCAAAGCATCAATCGCATTGGCAATAATATTCATAAATACCTGATTTAATTGCCCAGCGTAGCATTGGATCAAAGGCAATTGACCATAATCACGAATTATTTGAATAGCTTGTGAATTATCTAGCGATGGTTTGAGGCGATTGTTTAAAATAACTAGTGTGCTATCAATTCCTTCATGAATATTGACTGTTTTAAAGTTTGCTTCGTCTAGGTGAGAAAAAGTGCGGAGTGACTTGACAATTGTACAAATTCGTTCTACTCCAACAGTCATGGATTGAAAAAGATTAACAGAATCTTGTTTAATAAATTCGAGTTCAATTACTTGGATTTTTTGTTTAATTGCCTCTACTGGTTCAGGATAATACTGCTGATAAAGTTCTATTAGTTTTAGCAAATCTTGAAAATATATATTGGCATAATTTAAGTTACCGTAAATAAAGCTGACTGGATTGTTAATTTCATGAGCAATTCCAGCTACTAAAACACCAAGAGCAGACATTTTCTCAGATTCTATTAGTTTTATTTGCAAAGCTTTGAGATTTTTCAGAGCAGTTTCTAACTCATTACCTCGGTTTTCTAGAGCAGTTTGGGACTCTTCTAAACCTCGAATGACATTTTTCAGTACGACTTCTCTAACTTCACTAAATTTTTCAAGTTGTTCTCGTTCTGCTTCCGAACGTTCTAGTCTTTTTTTTAGAACCCGAACAGTTTTTTCTAACTCCTTGATTTTACTTTCGTAATCTGTAGATTCCATACACTTTTATTTTGTCCCTAAAAGTAGAGTGACAAAAGTTTCTTGATGATAATAAGTTGAACCTTGAAATTCTAGGGGTGCAAATTCACCGTAAGTGTAGAATCCACAAATAGGCACTTCTGTTGAAAGTGAATTTTTCACGAGTTGATACTCTTCCTTTGTTCTTGTGCCTAAAAACCAACGACGACAGCAACAGGAAAATAACAAAACGGCTTCTGGTTCAGTTCCGGGATAGTGTTCTAGGGCATTCTTAAAAGAAGTCTCTGTTGCAGCAATAATTTCATCTCTACTGATGTCTGTGACTTGAACCATTGCTTGCTCTGGAATATCGCCCAAAAAATTGATACTACCGATTTGAGTGTCGTAAGTATTAGGTACACGCATGTAGTAGCGATCGCTATTTCCTTCATAAACAGCTAATGGATGCTCTGCTGTCGGTGGGCGATCGCCCAAATAACGCTGATAAAATTCTAGTGCCGTTCTCCCATCAACCTCGTAGAGAACGGTTCCCTGAGCCTTTGTGACAAAACTTTTGTTTCCAATTGGTTGCCAACCACAAGCAATTCCATAGGAAAACAGTATATCTCCAGAAAATATCAAAATCGGCAAAGAATCTGTTAAAACTTTAGTACCGAAGAATTGATAAGTTGTTTTGAATCTATACTGATCCCCAGCTGTACCACCCACAATTGGCATTTGAGAACCCAAAGCTAGTTTTAATCCTTTAAGAATTAACTCACCATCAGTAGTTGTTCCATCTGCTGTATAACTAGCAGGCAAGGAAATACATAATTTAGCAATAGCTGTACTTTTTTCTGTGGCTTGTTGTACAGCTTGGTGAGCAGCAGCAATAGGATTATCCTTTACTGCATACCCAATACCAGCACGGATTTCTACAGTGTCAGAGCAAAAAAGCATCAGTGTTAAGGAATCTTGTTGAAACCCTAAAACTGACGATATCTCGCCATCGGTAGTACAACCAATCAAATCAATTCCGGTAAAAACTTTATCGATTTCCGGGAGAATTAAAGCATGATCAAAATCAATTGCAGCAAATAAGATACCTGCCTGAGGTTTGAGATCTATTAAATCGTCAGAGCATTGTTTTATGATTTCTGCAATTGCACTTTTAGAATCTGGATCTTCACTATGAGCAACAACAACTTTTAACATTTCTATTTTAATTGTGAACGTGTTTTAAATAGATTAATTTTCTCAATTAATGTAATATCAATTGAGCTTTGCTATATCCTAAATCAAAAGTTCAATAATTATGAGAAATTGCCGTAATGCTACTAATCATTCAAAATGAGGAGTCAGCCATGTGCTGAAGTTTACTCAGTTAAGGTTGCCCAAAAAATAAATGAAAGTAACTATTGTTAAAAAAAAGTTATACTTTTAGAATTTTTTATACTGTTGCAAAAAATGCCCAATTAAATAGAGAGAACCGCACAAAACAACTAAATTATCTGTTAGGGAAAAAGCTGATTTTAATGCTGATGATAAATCTGGATAAGTCTGGCAAAGGCTTAATTGTGGACAGATTTCATGAGCTAACTTTGCTAATTCTTCTGGATTGGCTGAACTATGATCTGGTACTGGGACTAAATACAATTTATCTCCCAATCGAAGTAAAGATTGAAAAATTTCTGCATGGTCTTTGGTGGAGAGCATTCCCATCACCCAAATCAGCTTTTGAGCATTTAAGCTATCTACATAATCTCGCAGTACTTGAGCAGCAGCAGGGTTATGAGCGCCATCAATTAATAATTTTTGTTGTCTCCAAGTTACCCATTGCATCCGTCCCGGCCATTTAGTTTTTCTTATACCTTCAATAATTGCTGCTTCAGAAATCTGCCAACCCTGTTGTTGTAGATTTTCCAAAGTGGCTAAAGCCAAAGCTGAATTAGTCAGTTGAATTTGTCCTGATAAGGGCAAAGGATACTTAATTAACTTGGAATTTTGAACTGATTCATATTCTGCCCATCCTATAGTGATTTGACGGGCGGGTTGAGGCGTAAAAATCGGACATTGTAATTCTAAAGCACGCGATCGCACAACTTTTTGTGCCTCTGGCGGCAATGGGCCAATCACAGCAGGACATCCCAACTTGAGAATACCAGCTTTTTCTCTAGCAATATCAGCAACAGTTGGGCCTAGTTGCTGCCAATGTTCCCGACTAATAGACGTAATCACAGTTACCAAAGGTTGTGAGCAAACATTCGTAGCATCCAAACGTCCCCCTAGACCAACTTCTACCACAGCCACATCAACTTGCTGCTGAGCAAAATATAACCAAGCTGCTGCGGTAATCACCTCAAACTGAGTTGGCGACTGTTCACCAGGACGAATAGCCGCTTTTACTTCTTGCAATAATTCGCTCAACTCCTGAGAAGAAATTGGCTGTTCGTTAACACAAATACGTTCTGTCCAATCAATTAAATGGGGAGAAGTGTAGCGTCCTGTACGATAACCAGCCTCAGTCAGTACCGAAGAAAGATAAGCACACACCGAACCTTTACCATTAGTGCCAGCAACATGAATCATCGGGACTTGGTGATGGGGATTGCCGAGATTTGCCAACAAATTGACAATGCGATCGAGTCCCAGATGCACACCAAAGCGTTGAAAAGGTTGTATTACGAGATCGATATCCACGGGTGGGGGGATGAGGGGGGTGGGGGGGATGAGGGGGATGGGGGAGACGCGGGGACGCGGAGAATAATCAATAGACCTCTTGCAAAAGTCAGATACTCGCCAGAAAATAAATTTTCTGGCTGATAACTCAAGTCGGTTGAAACCGACTAATAACAGTATTTTTAGTCCGTTTCAACGGACTTTTGCTATTAGGCAGAGACTTGAGTCTCTGACGGTTCAAGTATTTTTGCAAGAAGTCTAATAACAAATGACAATTCTCCAGGCCCCTAATCCCCACTGGGCTTCGCCCCGCTTCGCTAACGTGGGGGCCCTGAGTTCCCCATTCCCAATAAAACCGACTGTCCTCATCACGAGAAACAGTCGGTTAAAGATTGATGAAGTTAACTTAAGTTTAAGCTTCTCTGTCCAAAAAGGCTTGAACTTGTCTTAAAGCAGCAGCACCAATATTAAACAAAGCCCAACCAGCAGCAACCGCGATTGGTGCAAAAACGATCGCTACACGAAAATCAATATCCATATCTAGAGTCCCTCTCCTAAGTAGAAATTAAAGTTTTATCAACTATTCTCATTTTTTATTTTTAGCTGAACTGGGCATTTTTTACAGAGTCATATGTAAAGAATGATTAAAGTGTGGGAGTGGGGAGTGGGGAGTGGGGAGTGGGGAGTGGGGAGTGGGGAGTGGGGAGTGGGGAGTGGGGAGTGGGGAGTGGGGAGTGGGGAGTGGGGAGTGGGGAGTGGGGAGTGGGGAATTGTCATTGGTCATTTACGCCTAATGTGAATTAAAAGCTTTAATCTCGTAGGGTGCGTTATGGAGGCAAGTCCCAATGCATCGAAGATCTGTGGGATGGCCGTCTCGCCCGTCGATGGAGGGCTTTCCGTCCCACCACACAAGAAAACTTATTACATCATTTTAGTCTTGACAGTTCACTACTACACTGCTACCCAGTCCCTAAAAACCAAGATCACTACCCTTACCTGCATGAACTAAGGCTAACTTTTGATAACGTTCAGCGTGTTCGATGAGTTCTGCGGCTTCGATTTGTGTGACTTGGCGTTGTACTTTGCCAGGAATACCAACTACAAGAGATAAAGGTGGTACATTTTTTGTGACCACAGCACCAGCACCAATAATGCTGCCTGCACCGACTCTCACACCGTCCAAAATTATTGCGCCAATGCCGATCAAACTTCCACGCTCAATGTGAGCAGAATGTATCACAGCACGATGCCCTACGGTAACATGATCTTCTAGTATTGTAGGTAAACCAGGATCGCCATGTAAAATTGCTCCATCCTGAATATTTGTACATTCGCCAATGTCAATGCGTTCCACATCTGCTCTCACTACGGCTCCATACCAAATGCTTGCTCCGGCTGCTATCTTCACAGAACCCACAACAACAGCATTGGCTGCAACAAAGGCGGCTTGAGAAAAATCGGGAGATATCCAGTAAGAAGCGTTAGACACGATAGAATATAAATATGGTACCCAGGAACACTGGAGAAACTCTAACCATGAAGGCTGGTCGCACAACCAGGATATCACAGTGTTAAGTCTCTAAAACGAGGAATACACTAGTGAAAAATGTTTCTGTTGCAACCAAGTGTTTGTGCAGCAGTGAGCAAGTAACCTCAAGTGGCGGAGCCGAAGTGTAAAATCCAACCCACTAGTGCTGCTAGTGAAGACAAAACTATGTTTGTACGCACTTCATGATGAATCCAGGCTTGCAGTACCCAATGTTTGGCCCTGAAATCCAGTGTCCTCACTGTCGGCAAACTATTCCGGCGCTGACATTAACGGATACCTATTTATGTCCACGTCATGGCGCATTTGAAGCGAATCCGAAAAATGGAGAATTAATCCATTTACAGTCAGGGCGTCATTGGCGAAGATGGAATGATGAATGGTATAGACAACATACTCACCCTGATGGTATTCGGTTTGAAATTCACGAAGCATTAGACAAGCTGTATACCCAAGGTTTTCGAGCAACACGAGTGATCATTGCTCGGCGCTATCAGGAATTAATGAGTGGCTACTTAGAACGCAGCACACCTTGGCGTTCTGGACAAGCTGAAACTACCTCAGCACGACTGTACGGCTTGCCTGTAGAGTTTAGTCCCGATTCCACAGAAGATTCTTGCTGGGAAGTCATTAATTTTGATTTGGAAAAGGAGCCTGGTGTGCCGGTGCGCTACCCTTATTTCAGGTTGTTTGAGTGATTGTCATTTGTCATTGGTTATTTGTCATTGATATTGGCAAAGGACAAATGACAAATGACTGAGGATAAATTATGCACCACGCTTCTATTCGTACCGCAAATATTCATCGAGCGATCGCCTTTTACGAACAGTTAGGCTTTGCAGTTTGTGAACGCTTCACTACAGGCTACACCCTAGCTTGCTGGATGGAGGGATTGATGGGCAGAATTGAACTGATTCAAATTCCCCAACCAAAACCAGCCCCAGACGCTTTTGCAGATGAACATTATGTAGGGTACTATCATCTTTCCTTCGATATAACGGAAATCACACCAGATTTACATAGTTGGTTGACAGATTTACAACAACGTGTATTGTCAGTAGTATCAAGTCAACCAGAACAATTACAACCACTCAAGATACTATTAGAACCAACACAGCAGCAAATAGGCGATCGCATTTACGAAGTCGCTTTCATTGCCGATGCTGATGGTTTACCCTTGGAATTTATTCGGGTTTTAGCCAAGCTTGCGTAATTGGGGGATGAGGGGGATGAGGGAGACGCGGGGATGAGGGGACGCGGGGACGCGGGGACGCGGAGAATAATCAATGACAAATGACAAATGACAATTCCCAATTCCCAATTCCCCAATCCCAATTCCCCAAATTCAAGCTGTAGTCATTACTATGAATGAATATGTAAGATAATTTACATACACATCTACCAAAGAAATGTCTGTATTTTCCTCCTGGTATCGATATCGTTTTACATTATTATTTTTAAGTCTCTGGTTGATAGCAGCGTTTTTACTGAGCGATCAACCTGCTAATGGTCAGCACGCAGCCAGATTTAGTAAGGAAAATTACCAGTCAAGCTTGTTAGCTAAAACAATAATGCCCTCAAAAGTGAGTGATAATGTCCGCAAGACAGTACTGGAGAATGGTTTGACTGTCTTAACAAAAGAAGTACATACTGCGCCAGTAGTGACGGTACAGGTGTGGTACAAAGTCGGCTCACGTAACGAGGAACCAGGAGTCAATGGTATTGCTCACCAGTTGGAACATATGATGTTTAAAGGCACTAAAGATCGTCCAATTCAATTTGGACGTTTGTTTAGTGCTTTAGGTAGTGACTCAAACGCTTTTACTAGTTATGACCAAACTGCATATTACGACACCGTAGAACGAAACAAACTAAATGCACTTTTGGTATTAGAAGCTGACAGAATGCAAAATTCTGTGATCGATGCACAGCAACTAGCTAGTGAGAAGCGGGTAGTAATTTCGGAGTTACAAGGCTACGAGAATAGTCCAGAGTATCGGCTCAGTCGCGCTGTGATGCAGGCAGTGTTTCCTAATCATGCTTACGGGTTGCCTGTGGGTGGTACCAAAGCTGATGTGGAAAAATTTCAGGTCGAGCAGGTACAGGAGTACTATTACAATTTTTATACTCCTGATAACGCTGTCTTAGTAATTGTCGGAGATTTTCAAACCGCAAAAACTTTGGAGAAAGTAAAAGAGACATTCGGGAAATTACCACACAGCCGCTTATGGGAAAATCCCACAACCAAACATAAAAAAAGTTTTTTACCCGACTCCCTTTTTCAAGCTAGCCAACACTCAACACTCAACAGTCCAATAGTATTACGGGAGCCGGGAGCAGGAGATTTGTTGCAGGTGGTGTATCCGCTGCCGAATGTAAATCACCCAGATTTGCCGACGTTAAATGTCATGGATTACATTTTGACAGAAGGACGAAACTCTCGACTTTATCAAGCATTAGTAGAATCAGGTTTAGTTAGTGATATAAACGCTGGTGTCATCAGTTTACGGGAATCTGGCTGGTATGAGTTATCGGCAACGGCTGCACCGAATCAAGATTTACAAACAATTAACTCAGCGCTGAGAAAAGCGATCGCCAACATGGCCCAAAAAGGAGTCACACTAGAAGAACTAGAACGAGCTAAGACTCAGTTAGCAGCTAGTGTAATTTTGAGTAACCGGGATATCGTGGGTCAAGCGATGCAGTTGGGTAATGATGAAACCACTGCTGATGATTATCGCTATACAGACCGCTATTTAGCAGCAATTCGCCAAGTGAAAACGACAGACGTTACTGCTGTCATCAAAAAATATTTAACAAATCAAGCACGTACAGTTGGTTATTTTGAACCAACCCAAAAGCAAACAAAAGTAGCTAGCAGCAAACCACACTCAGCACAGACGACAGAAAATTTCTCATCTAGCACTACCAGCTCGCCACAAGAAGTCATCCAATATTTACCACCCATAGATTCGGTGACAGAAACTGTTGCACGAGTCTTGCCAGAGCAATTCAAGTTTGCTAACGGGTTGCGAGTATTACTGTTGCCAGATGACAGCACTCCTACTATAACCTTGAGCGGTTACATTAAAGCAGGGGCAGAATTTGATCCGCAGAATAAAGCTGGACTGGCTTCGCTTGTAGCAGATAACTTAATGAGTGGTACTAATACTAAAGATAACTTAGCGATCGCTAAAGCTTTAGAAGACCGAGGAGCAAGTCTTGACTTTGAAGCATACCGCGAAGGTGTGCGTATTGAGGGTGATGGCTTAGCACAGGACTTGCCCATACTCATAAAGACATTAGCAGATGTTGTCAAAAATAGTACTTTTCCCAGAAGAGAGTTGGAAATGAATCGCCAACAAGCTCTAACCGACTTGCAACTGGAATTAGATGACCCATCAGAAGTAGCTAAAAGAACATTTATTCAATCGATTTATCCGAAAAAACACCCTCTACACACCTTTCCCACAGAGGAAAGCTTACAGCAAATTAAGCGTAAGGATGTAATTGCTTTCAAGGCAAAACATTACCGTCCAGACACAACAGTATTAACACTGGTAGGAGATTTTGAACCAGCAAAAGTGCGATCGCTCATCCAAACAGAATTGGGTAACTGGCCAGTTCATGGTCAGCCACCAACAGTAACATATCCCACAGTTGCGCCACCAGACAGAATGGTGCGTGTCAACCCAGTTTTACCAGGTAAAGCCCAAGCCGTCACTTTCATGGGTTACAAAGGTATTAATCGTCAAGATCCTCGATTTTATACAGCCTTAGTATTAAATCAAATTTTGGGAGGCGATACCTTATCAAGTAGGCTAGGTGCAGAAGTACGCGATCGCCAAGGTTTGAGCTATGGAATTTATAGCTACTTCCAAGCAGGCAAGAATGCAGGTACATTTTCCATTGAAATGCAAACAAGCCCAGAAGATGCAACTCAGGCGATCGCTAGCACCCGCCAGATGCTACAACAAATAAATCAACAGGGCGTTACAGCCTCTGAAGTCGAAACAGCCAAGCAAACCATTATCAGTAACTACAACGTTTCTCTGGCAAACCCTGAGGAATTAACAAATAAAATTCTGATGAATGAAGTATATGGATTTGATACCCTAGAATTAAATAATTTTACCCAAACAATCCAACAAATCACCCTCGCTCAAGTAAATCAAGCAGCCCGCGAGCTACTCCATCCAGATAAAATCATAGTTGTCACCGCCGGGCCAGCAGTGTTAGCAGACCAAAGTGCTGGGTATTAGGGACTGGGGGATTGGGGACGCGGAGACGCGGGGACGCGGAGACGCGATTCATCACGTCTCTACTGTTTGTTATTTCTCCCCCTGCCCCCTGCCCCCTGCCCCTACTCCCCACTCCCCACTCCCTACTCCCTACTCTTGAGGATAAATTCTGCTATCGCTAGGTCTTGAGGAGTGGTTACTTTTAAGTTGGTTTCTTCTCCTGGGACGATTTGGACTTCAATGCCGCACTTTTCAAACAAAGCAGCATCATCAGTAACCTCCCAGCCTCGACGCACGCCTTCAGCATGGCATTGTTTTAACAGTTTGACATCAAATCCTTGAGGAGTTTGTGCTGCCCAAAGTTGCCGCCGATCTGGCGTACTTTGAATTATGCCTTTTTCATTCACAACTTTAATCGTATCTTTGACAGGCACAGCAGCAATCAAGCCGGAACAATGGCGAATAGCTTCGGCACAAGAGTTGAGTAACTCAGCGGTGACGAGACATCTAGCTCCATCGTGAATCAATACTTGTTCTGCGTCTTTAGATAGCGCCTGCAAGCCGTTATAAACAGACTCTTGGCGAGTGGAGCCTCCAAGAATCAATTCTACTGGTTTAGTCAGTTTTAGCGACGCCAGAATTGTTTTAAATTCTGGCCAATCTGTAGGTTGGGAAATAATTCCTATCCAACTGATTGTACTTGCTGCTTCTGCGGCTAACAGAGTCCAAGCAAGAATAGATTGCGATCGCACTTCGAGCAGGAGTTTATTACGGTTACTCCCCATTCTTTTGCCGCTACCCGCAGCGGGAATTAGTAAATACACAGATTTAATTAGGGGACAAGGGACAGGGGATGAGGGGGATGAGGGGGATGAGGGGGATGAGGGGGATGAGGGGGATGAGGGAGAAACTTTCTCCGTGTCCCCGTGTCCCCGCGTCCTCTTCCCATTCCCAATTCCCAATTCCCCATTCCCTAATACCTATATTCCCCTAAAATAAGGAGCGAGTAAGCTTCAATAAATATTATGCGAGTAGTAGCCCTTGTCCCTGGGGGAATTAGTGACCAGATTCTCTTTTTTCCGACTATAGACGACCTGAAGCGCTATTACCCCAATGCTCAAATAGATGTCGTTGTAGAACCCCGGTCAAAATCTGCTTACCGGGTAAGCAAGTCAGTTCATGAAGTACTGATCTTTGACTACAAAGACCGCAATAGTCTGGCTGATTGGGGTAATTTGGTGGGCACAATTCGCGATCGCGAGTACGATGTTGCCATTGCTGTTGGACAAAGCTGGTTAGTAGGTCTTGTACTTTGGCTTACAGGAATTCCTACACGTATTGGCTATAAAGGCAAAGGCTCTGTTTTTCTCACCAATCCTGTATCGCCTAGCTCATCTCAATATACAGCTGCGGTGTACCATGAGTTGCTGCGACCATTGGGGATTGATACTCCTGCACCAGACCTAGCCATCAATTTACCAAAACCAGATCTGGAATGGGCACAAAAAGAACAGAAGCGTCTACAGGTACATGAAACAGGCTATGTTTTAATTTATTGCGGTTATAGCCATTTATCTAATCCTCAAAGTCTGGATACAATTTATCCTGTCGCTAATTGGTACGAAATTATACAAGACTTTGAACAAAAACAGCCGATTCTGCCTTTGGTATTGATCAAAGAACCTGACAATGAACAGATTGTGCGATCGCTCTTGGAGTATTCTGCCAATCTGAAGGTAACTTCTCCAAATAATATCGGACAGTTGGCTGCTATGATTGGCGGGGCAAATTTGATGTTGTCTACTAATAGCCCACCGCTTCACCTAAGTGTAGCAGTGCAGACCTATACTATCGCCTTATTCGGTTCCGCTGAACCAGCTAAGTTGTTACCAAAAAATGACAAATTCCTTGCTATTAAATCACCCACTGGCAAAATGGCTGATATTTCTCCCCAAATAGTCTTGGAAAAAATTTGGGGCGGTTAGGTTAGGGACTGGGCAAGAGGACACGGTGAGACAGCGCTGCAGGAGGGTTTCCCTCCGCAGGCGACTGCGTTAGCGAGCTTGCGAGCGTCACCCGAAGGGGGGACGCGGAGAAAATTTCTGTGCGTCTCTGTGTCCCCGCGTCGCTCAAAACGCGAAATCTCAAAAACCTGCCCATAAGAGCTACTCCCTACTCCCCAAATTGTTAAGTAATATTGCTAATTTTGCCATTCAGCTTAGTATAAATTTACAAAATTCAATTGAAAAATACAAATAATTAATGTAAAACCTGATATTAAGAGCCGGGAAAGTTTTCCCTTTTTTTCACACAGTCTCCCTGGGGAATATTGATTAGCAGCATTTCTGGTGTGGGGTCATTCAAGAGAATCCCGGTGATTAGGGAGAAGGTATTTGGCAAAAGTCTTTTAATTGAGGACTAGTAATTAGAGATTAGGTATTGGGTATTGGTAATCAACAAATTATTTCGTAGTGCCCAGTACCCAGTCCCCAGCCCCTAGTCCCAAATTTATCGTCACTAAAATTTATCATCATCATAGCCATGACCACAACTTTAGGAAGAAGCGAAAGCGGTACCCTATGGGAAAGGTTTTGTCAATGGATTACCAGCACCGATAATCGACTATACATTGGTTGGTTTGGTGTTTTAATGATTCCCTGCTTGTTGACCGCTACTATCTGTTTTGTGATTGCCTTTATTGCTGCTCCCCCAGTTGATATTGACGGCATTAGGGAACCAGTTTCAGGTTCGTTATTATACGGCAACAATATCATTACTGGTGCTGTTGTACCCACATCAAATGCTATTGGCTTGCACTTTTACCCTCTTTGGCAAGCAGCATCAATGGATGAGTGGCTTTACAATGGTGGGCCTTATCAACTAATCATTCTGCATTTTCTCATTGGTATCTTTTGCTGGCTAGGTCGGCAGTGGGAGTTAAGCTACCGTCTAGGAATGCGTCCCTGGATTTGCGTTGCTTACTCCGCACCTGTAGCTGCTGCGACTTCTGTTTTCTTAATTTATCCGATTGGTCAAGGTAGCTTTTCTGACGGAATGCCTTTAGGCATTAGCGGTACGTTTAACTTCATGCTTGTATTCCAAGCTGAGCATAACATCCTCATGCACCCCTTCCATCAATTCGGTGTGGCGGCGGTATTTGGTGGTTCGCTATTCTCTGCAATGCATGGTTCTTTGGTGTCTTCTTCCTTAGTGAGAGAGACAACTGAAGCGGAGTCTATTAACTATGGATACAAGTTTGGTCAAGAACAAGAAACCTACAGCATTGTTGCGGCTCATGGTTACTTTGGACGGTTAATCTGGCAATATGCCAGCTTTAACAATTCGCGTTCCTTACATTTCTTCTTGGCTGCTTGGCCTGTAGTTGGTATTTGGTTAACGTCATTGGGTATCAGTACAATGGCATTCAACCTCAATGGTTTTAATTTTAACCAATCAGTACTTGACTCTCAAGGTCGTGTAGTCAATACATGGGCAGATGTAATTAACCGTGCCAATCTGGGTATTGAAGTGATGCACGAGCGTAATGCTCATAACTTCCCGCTAGATTTGGCTACTGATAAGGCAGTTCCTGTAGCAATGAGCGCACCTGTACTTCATGGTTAGTTTTAGGTTGTAATTCCTTACAAAAACAGGGAGTAGGGAGTAGGGAGTAGGGATACAAAAACATTAAAAACTGTCTTTTGTGGGTCATTGCCCACTGTTAGGAAAAGATTTGTGCCTCGTTGCAAGCAATCTCGGCACAATGCGTCCTTACTTCAATCCCACGCCTTAAGGCGTGGGTTCCCTACTCCCTACTCCCACATCGCCACTCCCTCTGAATTGTTTCAAGAGCTTTTTTTCAGGTGGAACAAAATCTCTATCTGAAAGTCCCTCAGTTTCTGATTGCAAACGGTTCAATTAATAGCGTTCTCTAATACGAGGGCGCTTTTTTTGCTTTGTAGTTACGACGACAATTACGATCTGCTCCACAATGGTTTATTCGGTATTTGTATTATAAGTTTACATTCCTCAATTTCCCACTTTTCCCACTTTCTAGCTGTTTTTTTGTTAAAAAAGTGGGTTTTGAGACTAACTTTTCCCACTTTCTATTAGACTGATTAGATAAAGTCAAAAGATCACGACGATAGTGCAGCGAAGCGCTTTTTACAAATGAAAGCCCTATCCTCAATTCCAAATCTCCAGTACCCAGTTCCTTTTAAAATCAGCAAAAATACATATTTATAAGTAAATTAATATACATTTTGCTGAATAAAATACTATCACAAGTTCAAGTTTATAGATCTTGTGAAAGGGTAATTTTGTAGTAGTTAAGTTTACTTGATTAATTGATTTCTAAACGATTGAATTAGTAGTTTTACGAGAAATACTGGGTGTTTATCATGAAAGCAACTATTCTGCCCAAATTATTTATTGTCTGTTTAGCTGTAGAATTTCTACTTTGTTTAGGATTATGTAATCAGGCTAATTCAGAATTAAAGACTAGAAGTGCGATTTTAGCAAAACAAACTCTTTTTGAAAAAGGCTTTAATCCTCCAAGGACAGATCAACCAACAGATAGTTCTGGTGCAGGTTCCCGCAGTAGACTTAGGAAGTGAACTACCCGCACTGACTTGGAGTACCAATCAGTAACAGTAGTGAAATCAATTTGTATTAGGGGGTAAAACCCCCTATTCGCCAGCTGTATCCTCAAAGAAGTCGGGGATCTAGACACCGCGAAATTCTCAAAACTTAGAAACTGAATGTTGTCCTCAACGCACCAATCACAACATCATCGTTGTCATCATTATGGTCGGGGGATGTTAGCCAAATCACTCCTGGAGTGATAGTAATGTTGTCGCTGAGCTGATACTGATAGAAAGCCTCAAGATGATAGGAAGTATCGCGATCTTTTGCAAATCCATCAACACTAGAACTTGTCACTTGAGGTTCAACGCCAGCAATGATCCCAGCCAAGCTACCTTTCTTGCCAAGGTCAGGGAAACCGAGGGTAACAGCATAGTTCCAAATCTCAATTTCTCCACGTTCACCAGTCAAGGTACGACTATTTGTGTATCCAGCCCAACCACCCAAGACAAATTGATCACTGATACCAATAGATGCTTGGACACCGTAGGAATTGCTGGAAAATGCTACTTCATCCAAACCCTGAGACGCTGCTAAATTTTGGAAGGTTGCAGCATTACTACCAGTAAGCAAAGGTTGTTTGTAAGAATTAATATATGTTAATCCTACAGTGATGCGATCGCTCGGTTTCACAGTTAACTGTGCTAGCGCCCCATAAGCACCATCAAACAAACCATTCTTGGGACTAGGATCATTTGCTGTACCACTCAAATATCCCAGACTCAAGGCCAATTTATCACTAAACTCTTGGGTCACTCCCAACCCCGCGCCAGCTATCTGGTTATAAATGGGGTTGCGCGTCCCAAAGGTAGACAAAGCACCATATGCACCATCACCATCAAAAAGATTCACAGTGCTAGTTAGGTCATCCGCTGCACCTGCATTGGCAATAGCTATCACCTGTGTCTTTTCGCCTACTGGAAATTTGTACCACAATGCATCGATGAGGGCATTATTGTTAGCCTCTGCACCACTACTACCACTAGCAAAAAATAAGTTGCCCTCTGTGGTGTTGATGTTAGGACTGACAATGTTATTAGTTTGAATTCTAGTAAACAGCGTATCTTCCCCTATAAAGCTAGTTACAAATTCGATCCGTGCCCGCACCCCCAGAGTTGTATTCTTGTCTGCAATTTCTGCACCGTTGACATTTTCACCCGACAAAACATCACTAACAACAGCAACTACTTGCCCTTGCAACTTAGTCGTGGTTGAAAATTGATTCGCTTCTAATTCTGCTGTATTCGCCTCCAATGTATCCACACGACCGCGTAATGTCGCCAGTTCTGCGGAAAATTCTTCTTGCAACTTCTGCAACTGGGCTAAATCTTGTTTTGTCACCAAATCAGCTGTACCAGTAGCAATTAATTCGTTCACGCGGTCAAGACAAGCATTCAAACCAGCAGCGAATTCATATCTTGTCAGTGCCCTATTCCCTCGATAAGTACTATTTGGATAGCCTGCAATACATCCATAGCGTTCTACCAGTGATTGCAAAGCTTGAAACGCCCAGTCTGTAGTTTGCACATCCGACAATTGAGATACCGAGGTGACTTGCGCCATTACCTGATCTTGATTTTTATCTGGATTGGCGACAACTGGAGTCTCATTTATTTTTGACGTGGGTGATGTTTCACCTGCAAAGGTAGCACTATTGACAAATATTATTGCACTCCAGATTGCAGGAACCGCCAGCAGATATCCAAATAATCTTTGCATTTTTTCCTCACACTTATTTCGTACTCTGTTAAAAACAAATTTTCTTAAAAACTTGTTCAGTGATTTTATCAGAAACAAGAAATATTTTTACCAGAAATAGTCAAGAGTTTTCAGTAGATAGCAAAATTTAGCTGTTATTCCTAACACAGGAAACACAGAAATAATATTGATTAAGTATATGAGAATGAGAATTATTATAGTATAAAGTGTAGATCTTAAGTCTCATTGAAAATAAAAACTTTGACCATAGTCTTTTGAAAGGGAGAACCTGTGATGAACACTCAGACAAGCAAAAAAAGAAGCGGTATTTTGGCCATAATGGCAGTGTTCATGTTGTCAACGACGGCTAGCTGTAACCAATCAAACACGAATCGAACCACGAATACTGAACAGTCTCCACAAGCACAAGAGGCTGCATCTACCCCATCAGCACAGCTAGAAAAAACTAAAATTGTGACAACATTTTTACCGATGTATATTTTTACTAAAGCTGTCGCTGGAGATGTGGCAGACGTAGAAATTTTAGTCAAACCTGGTACTGAGGTACATGAGTATCAAGCAACACCAGAAAATGTCAAAGCGATCGCCACTGCGAATGTGTTAGTAAAAAATGGTTTGGGGTTAGAAGAGTTTCTCAAAAACACCATCAAAAATGCTCAAAACTCCCAACTAAGCGAAATTGATGCTAGCAAAGGTATTAAACCTTTAGATGAAATTTCACCTGTTGAGAAAATAGCGAAAGCAGAAGACCACGACCACGAACACGCTGAGGGTAATCCTCACGTTTGGTTAGATCCAGTTTTAGCAAAACAGCAAGTAGTAAATATTCGAGATGGGTTAATTACTGCTGATCCAAAAAATAAGCAGGTTTATGAGACAAATACTGCAACTTATATTAAAGAATTAGAAAGTTTAAATAATCAATTTCAGCAAACTTTACAAAAAACCCCTAACTGCACATTTGTAACTTTTCATGATGCCTTTCCATACTTAGCCAAGCGCTACAATCTTAAACAAGTTGCAGTAGTAGAAATTCCCGAAGATCAACTTTCGCCAACAGACTTACAAAAAACCATCAATATTGTAAAAAAATACAAAGTTAAAGCCTTATTTAGCGAACCAGGTGTAGATAACAAATTACTGAAAAGCCTTTCACAAGATTTGAAATTAACTTTGAGTACTCTTGATTCTTTAGAAACTGGCGAAACAAATCCGCAGTATTATTTCCAAGCAATGAAAGCCAACTTACAAACTCTAGAAACAGCATGTAAATAGGTTTGTCCTTTACAAATGACCAATGACAAATGACCAATGACCAATGACATTGTTATTTTGAAAGTAGAAGGATTAACAGTATACCAAGGCAGCTATATAGCTGTTCGGGATGTTTCCTTTGAATTGTTATCAGGAACAGATACAGCCATAGTCGGCCCCAATGGTGCAGGCAAAAGTACTTTAGTTAAAGCGGTTTTAGATTTGATTCCGCGTAATGCAGGTATGATTGAAGTCTTTGGTCGCCCCATTACTAGGCTAGGAAATTTACGCCATCTCTTGGGTTACATGCCACAAAATTTCATCTTTGACCGCAGTTTTCCAATTTCTGTGAGTGAATTGGTAGGACTAGGGTGGGTGAATGAGGGTAAAAGAAAACAGTTAAAAGATAAAAAAGAGGTGTCATTTTTCCCTCAGTTGTGGACACAAAACTGCGAAAAATCAGCAGCAATAGCAGAAGCTTTACGGAGAACAGATGCTTATCATCTACGTCATCAAGCTATTGGTACTCTCAGCGGTGGTCAACTCAAGCGAGTATTACTAGCTTATTGTTTAGTTATGCCTAGAAGATTGCTAGTATTAGATGAAGCCTTTGCAGGGGTTGATATGCAAGGTGCAGCGGATTTTTACGCCTTGTTGAACGAATTAAAACGAGAAGAAAATTGGACAATATTGCAAGTTTCTCATGATATTGATATGGTCAGCCGTCATTGCGATCGCGTCCTTTGTCTCAACCAAACCGTCGTTTGTACCGGTCAGCCAGAAATTGCCCTCTCACCCCAAAATCTCTTAGCAACCTACGGGCCAGGGTTCAGTCGCTATCAGCACAAGCATTGAAATAGGGAATAGGGAATGGGGAATAGAGAATTGTCATTTGTCCTCTCTTACAAAGTTCTGAGCGCCGGAAGTCGGCGCTCAGAACTTTGCGCTTTGCATTGGTTATTCTCGGCGTCTCGGCGTCCCCCTGTCCCCCTCCAGGTTCGGCAGTGACGCTCCTTCTCCCAAGGGGAGACGCTGACGCGAACGTCGCTAACGCACCCGACGGAAACCGCCAGGACTGCGACTGCCTCACCGCGTCTCTCTCATCTCCCCTGCCCCCTCATCCTCTTCATCCAAATGTTCAGCCACAGCTTGGTAAAGATGGAAAATATGACTATCGTGGAGGCTATAAAATACATTACGCCCTTGCTTGCGATAACTGACCAAGCGCATTGCCCGTAAGTTTCGCAACTGATGAGAGACGGCAGATTCACTCATATCTAATAATGCTGCTAAATCACTGACGCATAGTTCTTTTTTCGCCAAAAAGGAGAGAATTCGCAGGCGATTGGCATCTCCTAAGAAACTAAAAAATTCTGCCATGCGTTGGGCTTTATCGCTGCTAAGAACCTGCTTTGAAAGGGGTTGAACGTTGTTACTATCTATGGTAAATCTCGAATTAGACTGAATCATTTCTATTTAAGGAATTACATTAATTCTAGTAAAAAAATAGTTGGTTAAACCAAATATATGATCAAGCAATTATCTATAATTTTATGAGAATAAAAATTATTGATTTTTCAGCATAGAATGCTAATCATCTTAAAATATTACATATGGATTTATTTAATTATTGCCAGATAACTGAGCTAGCTGTAACCAATACTAATGACTTAGTGAGTTTGTTAAAATTTCCCTTCATGCAGCGTGCGATCGCAGGTGCTGTATTAATGGGAATTCTTGGTGGTATGCTAGGTAGTTTTGTTACCTTGCGCCAACTATCTTTTTTTAGTCATGCCGTAGGTCATGCAGCATTAGTAGGTGTAGCATTGGGTGTATTGCTACAGTTAAATCCTACGTGGATGCTATTACCTTTTACCTTGGTTTTTGGCACTGTTGTGCTTTACTTCATCGATAAGACCGATTTAGCTAACGATAGCGTTCTCAGTATAGTTCTCTCAGGGGCATTAGCGATCGGTGTCATCCTGACTAGCTTTATTAAAGGATATCGCGGCAACCTTATGGGAGTACTATTCGGTGATATTCTGGCGATCGATGTCACAGATTTGGTTTTAACGCTGCTTGTGCTTGTGGGAGGCAGCATCTTTTTATTATCAACTCTCAGACAGCAAATCTTGTTGACACTTAACCCTGATGTGGCACAAGTGCAAGGTATCTCAGTTCAATTGTACCGCTACGGATTTGTAGTTTTGCTCTCACTAGCCGTTGCTGTAGCAATTAAAGCTGTCGGAGTTTTGCTAGTGAACGCCTTCTTAGTTATTCCCGCCTCAACTGCAAAACTTATGAGTCACCACTTTAGCCACTTTTTAGTCATGTCAGTGATTGTTGGTTTTAGCAGTAGCCTTTTTGGCATGATAATATCAGGTCTTTTCAACATTGCCTCCGGCCCTAGTATCGTTCTTGTGCAATTTCTCCTATTTGTAGCCGTTTTCATTTGGGTTAAGTTAACGTTAAAAGCAGCATAAAATTTTTTCTGCAAAGCCTTGCTAAATTTTTCTAGGTTTGCTACATTGATTAATCGTGGCAAAGAAAAAACGCCCCGCCGGGATAGCTCAGTTGGTAGAGCAGAGGACTGAAAATCCTCGTGTCACCAGTTCAAGTCTGGTTCCTGGCATTGATTACAGCCTAATAGCATGTCTGACATAAGACATAACTAACATAAGTTAAAGTAGTTAGGGTACTGCAACTGCTTAATGTCAGTACGGCTAGTCCCGTTATGAATAAGTGTGAAAATACTGGCTTATGCATCTTCTGTGATGATCTCTATTTTTAGCGATCGCGGCTCTTAAATAACAGCACCAAAGCGAACACTAGCAATCGCTCCTAGCAGTGAACAAACTTTAGCTATGCAGATATCCGGGGAGCAGATTTTGGTGGGGCTAATTTAACAGAAGTAAACTTTATAAGGAAACTATTGGTGCGCTCTAAAACAACCTATGAAAACGTTATGATTTTTCATTAAATTAAATCTAAGTTCAGCACATAAAAGAACTTATGAATAATGAATGGTGTAGCAAAGGCAAACAATGGTAATGGTAATAGTAGTTATAGTTATTAATACCCTTATTTCGTTAATACTACTTTATACAGCTGGGCAAGTATGGCAACTAAAGCAGCGATTAGCATTTATATCTGATAGATTAACTTTTTATGAGCGCTGCACTCACGCGGCGTTGTATAAAGCACCGGAAAATATTTATGCTGGCCAGCAGGGTATTCATAACCTAATGCAGCAAAATCAAGCTCTACAAGCCCAAATACAACAAGTGCGGCAAATTATCAGCTTGCTGTTTTTCGGACGACAAGTATGGCAACGTAATGTTCGCAGAAGCATTTTGTACCAACGAAAAAGATAGCCAAGGGATTAGGGGTTAGGTGGAGATGAGGGGGATGCACTTCTCCTTCAAAGACGCTACGCGTAGCAAGCGCTCAGTGACCGGGGGATTTGAGAGAGGTAGGAGAGGCAGGAGGAGCAGGGGAAGAAAATAACTATTCCCAATTCCCTCACCAAGTGAGTTAATGGGTAAAAGCAACATTTCTAGCCGATATATTGTCACGATAGATTAACTAGATAAAATCTTTTGGGTCTTGCAAGGAGAGAAAACCCACCTAAAATGGGTGTAAGGAGAGAAACAGTAAGATGTCTAATAACCGTTCTGGAGTATTTTTTAGCGGTTTGATGCTGGGAGCTAGCATCGGTGCTTTGACCGGTTTGCTCGTTGCTCCGCGCACAGGGCGCGAAACTCGCAAAATTTTGAAAAAATCTGCCGATGCTATCCCAGAATTGGCGGAAGACTTATCAACAAGTGTGCAAATTCAAGCAGATAGGCTCTCTGCTAGTGCATTGCGAAACTGGGATGAAACACTAGAGAGACTCAAAGAAGCCATAGCAGCTGGTGTCGAAGCCAGTCAACGAGAAAACCAAGTCTTGAAGCGGCAAAAAGCTGTGGAAAAATCAGAGTCTCTTTCTAAGAATTAAAACGCTCATAGATAGCATAACCGTGATTGATCCCCTGTTTTGGTTGGGACTATCCATACTCTTAGTAGCTGCCAGTTTAACTGCCGTTTTGGTGGTAGCGATACCTGCTTTGCAAGAATTAGCACGCGCTGCTCGTAGTGCAGAAAAGTTATTTGATACGCTCTCGCGGGAGTTACCACCCACTCTAGATGCTATCCGCATGACTGGTTTGGAAATCACTGATTTAACTGATGATGTTAGTCAGGGTGTCAAAAGTGCAGGACAAGTTGCCAAACAAGTTGATCAAACCTTGGACAACGCTCGCAAACAAGCTCAAAACGTTCAAGCAGGCACACATAGCATCTTTATTGGTGTAAAAACTGCCTGGAAAACCTTTACTCGTCAAAAACCTGCTAGACGAACAATTGAGCGTCTCTCAATCAATGACAAACCACCGCTAACGTTACGTGAACGAGAAGCACTTAGGCAAGAAAACCGTCGGATAAAAACACAAACTTATCATACCAACGATAATTACAATGCCAATGGAAGTTGGGAAAACAATTTTGAGGATCAAGAATAACTGGTAAAACGCTTTGCTTTAATCCCTCAGATTAGAGTAAAGTAAACAAGTGTAAAGAAGTATCATTTTTCTGTACTCTTTTAAAACAACTTGTTCACTTCTGCCGTTAATATTTGTATAAAAACGTCCATGCAGTCTTGTTTCTGGCGAAAAGTTCTGGTATCCATTGCTGTATTTTTCTTGGCTGGGTCAATGTGGGTGATACATTCTCCCCAAGCTCTGGCCTATGACAATCCTGAGTTATTACCTAACTCTTTCACTCCAGTTGTAGACTTAGCTAAATCTCTCCCGGATTTGCAAGAAGAGAAGCTAGTTAAAGATTTAAATCAATTTGAAACTGATACTGGTTGGAAACTGCGAGTATTGACCCAATATGACCGTACTCCAGGCCGGGCTGTGATCAATTATTGGGGTTTGGATGACAAGAGTATTTTACTGGTTGCTGATTCTCGCGGCGGTAATATTCTCAGTTTTAGTGTTGGTGACGCTGTTTATGAACTTTTACCCCGGACTTTCTGGATAGAATTGCAAACCCGCTTTGGAAATTTATACTTTGTACGCGAACAAGGCGAAGACCAAGCGATTCTGCAAGCCTTAGAATCTGTCAAAGGCTGTTTAATGAAGGGTGGTTGTAATGTAGTTCCTGGACTTCCACGGGAGCAATGGATTCTTACCTTAATTACTTCAGTCGTGGGAGGGGTAATTTGTGGATTTGCAGCTCAACCCCGCAATGAAAAACAAGTTTTTGCTTGGCAATGGGCTTTAATTTTCTCTCCTTTGTGGGGAATTTTGTTTATTGCCTTTGGTATTGGGCCAGTAGTAACGCGTACTAGTGACTGGTTGCCTTTAGTTCGGAACATTGCCGGGTTTCTCATTGGCGTTTTAGTTGCGTATCTGTCTCCTATTTTCAGTCGGCCTTCTTCTAGTGCCGAGTCTTAAAACAGTAAACAGTTATCAATTTCACTGATAACTGTTCACTGTTGACTGATAAGCTGAAAGCTGGTACGTCAGAGCAGAATGGCAATGGAATGGCATGTAACTGATGCTGAGAGTTTGGCAATCATTGATAGAGAAATTGGCGGTCATGTCTTTTCGCCAGCAGAGTATGAGATTGTCCGGCGAGTGATATACGCCACAGCTGACTTTGAGTATAAGTCTTTAATTCGTTTTTCTGACCATGCTTTACAGGCTGGTGCTGCTGCATTAGCAGCACGTACCACGATTGTGGTTGATGTGCCGATGGTACAAGTAGGTATTGCTGATGACATTCAGAATACTTTTGCTAATCCGGTGTATTGCAGCATGGAAGCTTTAACACGTCCCCAAAAAGAAAAAACTCGCGCTGCATGGGGAATAGAAACTTTAGCTAAGCGTTATCCAGAAGGCATTTTTCTCATTGGTCAAGCACAAACAGCACTGATAGCATTGGTTGATTTAATTGAAGCTGAGGAAATTCGACCTGCATTGATTATTGCTACTCCAGCAGGATTTGTAGATATGGATGTAGCTAAAGGTCGTTTACAAGACTCCCTGGTTCCTCACATCACAATTAACAGTCGTAAAGGTAATGCAGCTGTAGCAGCTGCGATCGCCAATGGATTGGTAGACTTAGCTTGGCAAGCCTATGGCCAAGATGGTAATCACAAAAGGTAAGAAATGGGGAACTCAAGGCCGCTCCCGGAGGGAATTGTCATTGATTATTCTCCGCGTCCCCGCGTCCCCTCGTCCCCGCGTCTCCCTCATCTCCCTCATCTCCCTCATTCCTCCACCCTACGGCGACGCCGGCGTGGCCTTTCCTGTTGGTCTTCACGCAGGCGACGGCCGACTTCATTAAAGAAATCTCTTCTGATGTAAGGGTAATCGCTAACCCACAACTCGCGACTGGGAATATATACATCGCTAAAATCTTCAATACTGCTCAAATCTGAGCGATTTGACATCACCACCATTTCTGCAACTTGGCCGCGAGTAATGACTTTGTGATTAGGACGCAGGGGTGCATCAAACTCGATGCTAAATCCTGTGTCATCACCTAACTCTAGGTTAATCCGTTTTTCACGGTTTTCTACAATCACTAATTCGCCTTTGTTGTTGACGGTTTCTTGTTTACCAATCAACCTGTCTGTAATCCACCAATCCAATATTCGACCACGAAAAAAACCGCTGTATTTATAACGTCGGCATTTTATATTCCGCATACTTGCTTGAAAGGCTGGATACCACAGCCAAAAAAACGCAGCAAATACTCCCAGCACAAATACTATCGAACCAAACTCAAGTCCAAGCAAAATTTTTACAATTAGAATTACAACTACAGCAACCACAGAAATTAATAGTCGCTGCAAAAAATTGGAAAATTTCCCCCAATAGTAGTTGTATTGCAAACCAGTGGCAATTAAAGGAATAATTTGTTCAAATTTTTGGCGAGTCAGAGGGACTAACATAATTGCTGAGTGCTGAGTTGTGAGTTTGGAGGTTAAAGGATTTTTTCTAATCCATATACTAATGACTTTAGCTGTAAGACTTTGCGAATTGCTAGTAGTACTCCTGGCATGTAGCAAGCGCGATCGCTGGTATCATGTCGTAAAGTATAAATTTGCCCCGGTGCGCCAAAAATCACTTCTTGATGCGCTATCAGCCCCGGTAAGCGCACGCTATGAATTCTAATGCCTTCTTCTGCTATACTGCCTCTTGCTCCCGATAATTTCTCGGTTTCTTCAACTTGGGGCGGGTTAAAAGTTTTACCCATTCCTGCGAGTAATTGCGCGGTTTGAATCGCTGTGCCGCTGGGAGCATCAGCTTTTTGGTTATGATGCAGTTCAATAATTTCTACATGATCAAAATATTGCGAAGCTGTGACTGCGGCTTGTTGTAACAGCACCATTCCTATAGAGAAGTTAGGAATAATTAAGCAACCAGTACTGGCTTTTTCGGCGAAGTTTGCTAGGTCTTGAATTTGTTCTGGACTTAACCCTGTGGTTCCGACTACAGGACGAATACCGTAGGCGATCGCACTGCGAACATTGTCATAAACTGAATCAGGATGGGTGAAATCTACCATCACACCTGGAGGAAGTTGTCTTTCGCCAGCCACATACCCTAGCATTGGTTCTAATTGATTGGTAATAGGCACTTCCAAAGGTTCACTTAAACCTGCTAGTTCTCCTGCATCTTGATCTTGATGTTCGGCACTACGGTCAATTGCACCCATCAGATTCAAGTCTGGTGCTTGCGCTATTGCTTTCACCACTTCACGTCCCATCTTACCAGCAGCACCGTTCACAATCACAGGGATAGGAGCTTGATTCGTCATAATTTGAGAAATGCTTTTTGAGTCAACAAAGGAATTGTAGGAGACTTTGACAATGTAAATTACGTTTGTGGTTCAATTTTAGCTGCTCTTAATTGTGCAGCTAATTTTTTGGACTTGATATTTATGCCTAGTTGAGCAAGGGTCTAATATGTAGAATCCAAATCACTTTCACTGCATGAAAGCATGACTGGCTGTTGATACAAAGGCACAGTGAATGTAACTGTTGAGCCAAGTCCTTCACCAAGACTGTAAAAGTGTACTTCACCACCCATTGCTTCCACTAGCTTTTGGGATATTGCCAGTCCCAAACCTGTGCCACCATACTGGCGAGTGCGGGAACCATCCACTTGAGAGAATAGTTGAAATAGTTTATCTTGTTTATCCAGTGAGACGCCGATACCAGTGTCTGCTACGCGGACTTTGACCATACCTGGAAATTGCTGGTCTTGGAATTTTCCTTTCTTGAGAACTAAATCGGCGCTGATTGTCACACCGCCTTCATGGGTGAATTTAATCGCGTTATTCACCAAGTTGAGCATAACTTGTAGTAATCGTTGGTAATTGCCTTGAACGACAATTTCATCAGAGATATGCGGCATTTGCATCTGGAAGCTGAGACTCCGCATCTCTGCTTGAGGGCGCATGAAATTTTCTACATCACTAAATAATTCATCAAGCTTCACTGGAGCGCAATCTAGATCCATTTTGCCTGCTTCGATTTTGGCAATATCTAGAATATCGTTAATGATATTTAATAAGTGTATCGATAAATGGTGTGCTTCTACCAAAAATTGATTTTGTTCTTCTGGATCATCTGCCATACCCTCTAAAATCAGCTTTAAAAACCCAATCATGCCGTTGAGGGGAGTACGAATTTCGTGGGATACGTTGGCGAGAAACTCACTTTTGAGTCGGGAGGCTTCTTCAGCTTTTTGACGTGCTGCTTCTAATTCTTTATATAAAGTAGCATGAGCGATCGCCGTCCCTATTTGGTCTGCTATTTCTCTTGCTAGTTCGAGTTCTAATTCTGTTAACAGCTGGCAATCATCGCGCAGACTTAAAGCAACTAATCCATTTGCTTGATCTTGATAGCAAGTTGCAACTAGCAAAATTTTCTGCTGCAAAGACTTAATGCACTCAGGTACATCAATTACAATTGGTTCTAAAGTTGCTAATGCTTGAGCAAATGCAGGCTCAGAAGCTACATCTATTTCTAAGCCCTGCATTGATTTTAATCTAGGCTGGTGATACTCTGCAATCACCTTTAATTTTGAACTACAAGGTTGATAAGGAAAGATAATACAGCGTTCTAACCGCAGTATTTTACCTAAACTGTCAACTGTTTGCTGCCAAATAATATCTAAATCTAATGTCCTGCGAATATTGCGGGTAATGCGATTTACTAGTTTTTGGTGTTGACGCGAACGTAATGCCAGATCTAATTGTGTGGGCGTTTTGATTGCATTTTTAGCTTCTGGTTTATGAATTTGAGCTTGTAGCAACCGCCCCATTACCAAAACCGTAGTGGCAACGGTTCCCAATCGCGGCATAATTGGGCTAATCACTAATTCCAACTCAAACAACTGTTGGTGGTAGCGAAACCAACACTGCAACCTTTCTGGTACCAAGCTTGTCAAAATTCGCTGTAGCCTTTCCAAATAGGCTGCCTTATCCACGGGAACAAAAGTTTCATCCTCGTTGATGTCGTTTACTATTTTCTCGGTGTGCAATCCCAGGAGTTTGCTTTGCTGCCAGTAAAACGTCAGATAGCGCCCTGCACCATCTTGGGTATACACCAACTCAGCCCCTAGAGTTGCTAATGAGCCGTCAGTATTACTGGTAATAGAATCCAGATTTTGGGAAAATATGTGTGGCAATTGGGTACTGGCAGTAATAGTCATTTATCGAGTCGGATAGACAGATAATATCCACCGTGATTTTACTAAAGCTGCTTAAATTTTGGCATGAATTTTTACAGCTTTTGTATTTTTACTATGAGTATTTTTTGGATGCTTTGAAATCCAAATCAGAAATCTTAACTTATGTTTAGTTGACAGTTGATTAATGCATTAGTCGTTCCATTCACCCCTTGGAGGAATTGGGGTACGTACAGGAGTGCGCGTTAGTTCATCATCTCTTGATGTTTCACCACGTAACCACTGCCGAATCGCCACCTCAATTACTTTGCTGGGATCGTTAGTTAGATGCTGAATTTGCTCTAGTAACTCAGAGTCTAGACGAACAGCAATTTCTACCTTATCGGCTCTTCTGTTTTCCCCTTCGGTAACTTTTTCTTGCATATTCATGGGTTTATATACTCTAGATTTGTTTTGTCCAAAGCATTGTAAAGCAGTTATATCCAAGATTGGGGTTAGTTCACTGAAAATTATTAAAAGTACAGTTACATAGTTCCCTGAAATAGTACAAAAGTAACAGCTTGAAATTTCCAGTGGTAGCTATCATACAACTGACTAGACAATAACTCTAGAGTTTTGTCGATAGAACAGTAGTTCCGAGTAATTACGGATTGCAATTGCCCGTGATCCCTACATGTACTTATTTATATTTATTGTACGCTCCTAGCTGATGAATACTAGCAGCCATAAATAGAGTTTCATAATATTCTTAAGAGTCTACCGATTCTGGTTTAAAGATAAAGAAAAGGTAAAGTCTTGAGTGGGGAGTGGGGAGTGGGGAGTGGGGAGTGGGGGAGGCCGCTTTCAAGGGTAGGTTTTTCATATTCAGTCTGAAAAAGCCTATTTTTCCGTTCCGAAATCTTTCTCCGCGTCCCCGCGTCTCCGCGTCCCCACGTCTCCGCGTCCCCGCGTCTCCCTGCGCTATCGTAACAAAGACTGCCAAGACGGGGATTGGTCTTACCAATTCCCCATTCCCCACAAATGAGAGCTTCTTAGCAAAGAAAGCATTAAAATACATGAAGTAAATTGCTTTTTTAACCTTGGTTGCTGCTAAAGCAAAAGTAGTATATGACTGACGTTCCCGCAGTTCGCATTCGCAATTTTTGTATTATAGCTCACATTGACCACGGGAAATCTACCCTCGCCGATCGCTTGCTGCAAGCCACTGGCACTGTTGATGAGCGGCAGATGAAGGAACAGTTTCTCGACAATATGGATTTGGAACGGGAGCGCGGCATTACAATCAAGCTGCAAGCTGCCCGGATGGACTATAAAGCAAAAGATGGTCAACAGTATGTATTGAATTTAATTGATACTCCTGGACACGTAGATTTTTCTTATGAGGTGTCGCGCAGTCTCGCAGCTTGCGAAGGAGCGCTGTTAGTAGTAGATGCATCTCAAGGTGTAGAGGCGCAAACTCTGGCGAATGTCTATTTAGCGCTCGAACATAACCTGGAAATTATTCCGGTTTTGAATAAAATCGATTTGCCAGGAGCAGAACCAGACCGAGTAATTAGCGAAATTGAAGAAATTATTGGTCTTGATTGTAGCGGTGCAATTCTCGCCTCTGCTAAAGAAGGAATTGGGATTGATGACATTTTAGAAGCAATTGTTGAGCGCATCCCACCAGCACCAAATACCGTAAATGAACGCTTACGGGCGTTAATTTTTGATAGTTATTACGATAGCTATCGAGGAGTAATTGTATACTTCCGGGTCATGGATGGTACTGTCAAAAAAGGCGATCGCGTTCATTTGATGGCATCCGGTAAAGAATACGAAATTGACGAGTTGGGTGTACTTTCTCCCACCCAAAAGCAAGTGGAAAATTTACACGCCGGGGAAGTAGGCTATTTGGCAGCGGCTATCAAAGCTGTTGCTGATGCACGGGTAGGAGATACCATTACCCTCGCCAGTGCCAAAGCGGTAGCACCCTTACCTGGTTACACTGAAGCCAACCCCATGGTTTTCTGTGGGATGTTCCCCATTGATGCTGATCAATTTGAAGACTTACGGGAAGCCTTGGAAAAGCTGAGACTCAATGATGCTGCACTGCATTATGAACCTGAAACTTCTAGTGCTATGGGGTTTGGCTTCCGTTGTGGGTTCTTGGGCTTGTTACACATGGAAATTGTGCAAGAACGTTTGGAAAGGGAGTATAATTTAGACTTAATCATTACAGCGCCATCGGTAGTTTACCGGGTAACAACTATCAAGGGTGAAGAACTGTATATTGACAATCCCAGCCACTTACCTGCGCCTAACGATCGCGAAAAAATTGAAGAACCTTACGTCAAAGTAGAAATGATTACGCCGGAGATTTATGTCGGCACTTTGATGGAGTTATCGCAAAATCGACGAGGTATATTCAAAGACATGAAATACCTCACTCAAGGACGTACTACACTTACTTACGAACTACCATTAGCAGAAGTTGTTACCGACTTTTTTGACCAGATGAAATCGCGATCGCGCGGTTACGCTAGTATGGAATATCACTTGATTGGCTACCGTGAAAATCCCCTGGTGAAGCTGGATATTATGATCAACGGCGATCCTGTAGATTCCTTGGCGATGATTGTTCACCGAGATAAAGCCTACAACGTTGGGCGGTCAATGGCGGAGAAACTCAAAGAATTGATTCCGCGTCACCAATTTAAAGTCCCAATTCAGGCCTCCATTGGCAGCAAAGTTATCGCCAGCGAACACATCCCCGCTTTACGCAAAGACGTACTAGCTAAGTGTTATGGTGGTGATATTAGCCGTAAGAAGAAACTCTTGCAAAAGCAAGCCAAAGGTAAAAAACGCATGAAAGCCGTAGGTACAGTAGATGTACCTCAAGAGGCGTTTATGGCCGTACTGCGTTTGGAACAAAGTTAACTAGTTCCGTGGGTTTAAGTCCCCCAGTTCCATAATCAGCAAGTTTTGTATTGGGGTTAAATCCTCATTACAAAACTGAATTACGCGCTTCGCAGCGGTAGCGAGTCCTCGAGCGTCGGTACGAGCGTCAGCGGTAGCGACACAAGAGCGTCGCGTGATTACGAATTACGCGCTTCGCAGCGGTAGCGAGTCCTCGAGCGTCATTACGAATTACGAATTATTTTAATGCACCTGAGAAAACTACAAAAATCAGGCGATCGCAATCACAATATATCAAAAGGGGGTGACATACATCGCTCCTTTTTGGCTTTTATAGGTTATCGTCGAAGGTTTGTGGGGAGATTTGCTGATTTTTCCTTTGTGAATAAATTTTTATAAATTCTCAAAAAACTGTCAAAAAATTTAAAAATTTTAGTAAATATACTCACCGCAATTGTCACACTTGTATTTTTAGATAAGTGTAGTTTTTTAGATATTTGTAAAGTGTTGGGGAGTCTAGTAAATGAAGATACTGGTATTGAGTTGGGAATTTCCGCCAAGGATAGTTGGAGGAATTGCACGGCATGTAGCAGAGTTGTATCCTGAAATAGTCAAGTTAAGACATGAAGTTCACTTGATTACAGCAGAGTTTGGTCAAGCATCGCTGTATGAGGTAGTTGAGGGAGTACATGTGCATCGAGTGCCAGTGTCTCATAGCAACGACTTTTTCCACTGGGTAGTCAATCTGAATCAGAGCATGGGACATCACGGTGGTAAGCTGATTTTGGAAGAAGGCCCCTTTGATTTAATCCATGCTCACGATTGGTTAGTAGGAGATGCTGCGATCGCTCTCAAGCATACTTTCAAAATACCTCTAATTGCCACAATCCACGCCACCGAATATGGACGCTACAACGGAATTCATACGGAGACTCAGCGCTATATCAATAGCAAAGAAAACCTGCTAGCTTTCGATGCTTGGCGAATTATAGTTTGTAGCGATTATATGCGGCGGGAAGTAGAACGAGCGCTACAGAGTCCTTGGGATAAAATCGATGTAATTTATAACGGTATTCGACCAGAAAAGAAACAACACCACGAAGATTTTCATGCTCTGGATTTTCGCCGCCAATTTGCCGAAGACAATGAGAAGATTGTTTACTATCTCGGTCGCATGTCCTACGAAAAGGGAGTACCTTTATTACTGAATGCTGCTCCTAAAGTACTTTGGCAGATGGCAGGTCAAGTCAAGTTTATCATTGTTGGTGGTGGTAATACCGACCATCTCAAGCGCCAAGCTTGGGATTTAGGAATTTGGCATAAATGCTATTTTACGGGCTTTCTTTCAGATGAATATTTAGATAAATTTCAAACTATCGCTGACTGTGCAGTATTTCCCAGTCTCTACGAACCTTTCGGCATTGTAGCTCTAGAAAGCTTCGCCTCTCGCGTTCCGGTCGTGGTTTCTGATACAGGCGGCTTTCCCGAAGTCGTGCAACATACCAAGACAGGGATAGTCACTTGGGTAAACAATGCCGACTCTTTAGCCTGGGGAATTTTGGAAGTTTTGAAAAATCCAGGTTATCGACAATGGTTGATTGATAATGCTTATGAGGATTTAGAATGGCGTTTCAACTGGTCTAAACTGGCCAAGCAAACAGAGGATGTATACCAGCAAGTAGTGCAAGAGCGATCGCAAGTTACTTGGTAGCATGTAGAGACGCGCTTTTGCAGCGTCTCTAGAGGTGTTACTTGCAATTAATAGTAAAGAAACGTAAATTTATACTAATACTTAGATAAATTCTTAAACAAGCTTTGATACATCTATATAGGAGAACTGCTTGTTTCAATCTCTTGGCGTTCTAACCTGCGGGAAGCCGCTTTGCGTCTAAGGCGGTTCGATAAATACCCTTACGCACCAGCAAAAAAGCTAATAAATCAAGGACAACTTTATGAAACTACTACCATTGAACAAACTGGGTGCTAGAGAAACCAATGGTATTGTTGATTTTGGAGTATTTCTTCCTTGGATATCTAAAAAAGATGGAAATCGGCTATGGGTTAAGGTCATCCACGAAAAAGACCAATTCCTACAAGACGTTCAAACCTTAGATTTTGAATTACAGCATTCTACAGACTCAGAGTATGGTGATTATTGGTCAACGCAAGTAAATATCAATACTCAACCCAAGCCTAATGCTAAATCTGCGTGGGGAGAACCAGGCAGATATGTTTATCGCTATTTTTTACAAAACCCTAATCAGGGAGATATCGATTGGATAATTGACCCTTTTGCTAGAGAATTCGGTGTAGGTCAATTATCTGCCTTTACGCTGGGTTATCAACAATACGAATGGAGTGAACAGGAAAAAAACTGGAAAACTCCCAACTTAAAAGATATTGTATTGTACGAATTGATGGTAAGTGAATTCGGTAATGATATCGATGGCACAATCGATAAACTCGGTTATCTGGCAGATTTAGGAGTTAACTGTCTGGAAATTATGCCCCTTTCTAATGTAGGTTTAACAGTAGATTGGGGCTTTTTACCGATTGGCTATTTTGGTGTAGATGAGCGATTTGGTAAAAGAAGAGATTTACAAAGGTTGATTGATACTGCACATCAAAATAATATTGCTGTAATTGTCGATGCGGTTTATGGTCACACTAGCGATAGTTTCACTTACTCTTATCTTTATAGAAAATTAGGGTATCGTGAAAATCCGTTTATGGGTTCATTTGCTAAGGATTATTTTGGCGAAAGTACAGATTATAATCGCAAATTTACTCAAGATTTTTTCTACACAGTTAATTATCACTGGTTAGAGGTTTATCATGTAGACGGTTTTCGTTATGACTGTGTGCCTAACTATTGGGATGGGGCCACAGGAGTTGGTTATGCTAGCCTAGTGTTTAATACATACAAAACGGTCAAAGAAAAACAACAAGCTGGTGATTATTGGCAGAGATTTTTTAATAACGACACTAACAATTTGATTCAGTGTGCTGAACAATTGGAAGGGCCAAAGGAGATTCTTGCACAAACTTATACTAACTCTACTTGGCAAAATGAAACTTTGGGTGCAGCTAAAAGTGTAGCTGCGGGAAATCGCGGTGATTTAGCTAATCTTGGCTATAGATTTGGTTTAGATGGTTATCCCATAGAGGTAACACAAAATGGGGATAAAATTGCCAAGACAGCATTGCAATATATCGAAAATCATGACCATTCTCGATTTGTATGTAACTTTGGCAGGATTGCCCGCGATAATGATTTACTACAAGAAGGTAATCGCAATCTGTGGTACAAAGTCCAACCTTACTTAATTGGGATGTTTGCAGCTAAAGGGATTCCGATGCTGTGGCAAGGTCAAGAATTTGGTGAGAATTATTATCTGCCGGAGCAAGGTTTTGGTAGAGTGATGTTACTACGGCCTGTACGCTGGGATTATTTTTATGACCCCATCGGGAAAAGTGTCATTTCTCTGATCAGAAAACTGATACAATTACGTCGCCAGCGATCGCAATTTACTGAAGGTGAGCATTTCTTTTATGAAAATTATGAGCGCTATCAGTCGAAAAATGTTCTGATGTTCTCTCGTAAGTATGCTAACAAGTTTAGCTTGATTGCGCTGAATTTTGGTGATAGCAATCAAAGTGTACCGTTTTGGTTCCCCATTGCTGGTGATTATTTGGAGGAACTTCATGGACAAAATAATTTAATTGGTGTTCCTCAGTTGTCTGAGTATTGGGTAAGTATTCCAAGTAATTATGGCAGGATTTGGACGGTGACTATTGGTACGTGATTTTGGCTTTGTTGAATGTGGGGTTCTAGATTTTTTAACCCTAACCATTCATCAACCCATCTTTCAGGCTGTGTAGGATTTTGAATATATTGAATTCTTTTTCTGTTGTCCACTTGCGATTATTGGGATTTCTGTATTCTGCACCCAATTCAGGTCAGGCGATCGCATCCGTACCTGTTAAACTATAACTCTCGCCTATCCAGTTGATACCAGTCCAATTACGAGAAAGTTTGCGCGTTTCTAAATCTGCAATTGTAACCAAACTTAAAAAAACGTAACTATACTTAATAGTACCCCAACTTATGTAATTTAGATTAACTATTGAGGAGAAATTCTCTCAGAATGAGTAGAATGACAAATACAACATCTGACGACAGCGCAACTAATTTATGGATTAGCTACCCTAGAACTATACATCTTTATTCAGCCGTAATTTTTTAATTTGCCTTTGAGGCAAACTAAACCAAGACCAAGTCAAGTCCTTAACTAAACAACAAAGAGCTCCCACTAATCATAATGCCTGTGATTGAGAAAAAAAGAACTCGCGATCTGCCCCAAATTAACGAAAGAATACGCTTCCCCAAGATTCGGGTCATTGATACTGATGGTGCCCAATTGGGGATTCTGTCTCCCCATGAAGCCCTACAGCTAGCAGAAGAGAAAGAACTAGATTTAGTGCTACTCAGTGATAAGGCAGACCCGCCAGTTTGCCGGATTATGGACTATGGGAAATACAAGTTTGAACAGGAGAAAAAGGCACGAGAAGCCCGTAAAAAGCAGCATACTGCTGATGTTAAAGAAGTGAAGATGCGTTACAAGATAGAAGAACATGACTACAATGTACGTGTTAAACAAGCAGAGCGCTTTTTAAAAGATGGTGATAAAGTCAAAGCTACTGTTATGTTCCGTGGTCGAGAAATTCAACACAGCGATTTAGCCGAAGATTTACTCAAACGAATGGCAACAGATTTGGAGCCATTTGGTGAGGTTCAGCAAGCGCCTAAAAAAGAAGGGCGAAACATGATGATGCTGATATCGCCCAAGAAGTAATTCTTCAAACTTTCTAACTACCAAGTATAATCAAATACCAAAAATTTCAAATCGACTCTTGAGTCATTGAAATTCATGATCTAGCTGATAGTCCTAAGAGCTGAGTGGGAAATATAGTACTCAGTTGCTTAGGACTTTTGCTTTTTGGGGAATGAGCAAGAGGACACGGGGACACGGAGAAAATTCTCCCTCATCTCCCCCACCCTTTCAAGGGTAGGTTTTTCATATTCAGTCTGAAAAAACCTATTTTTTCGTTCCGAAATCTTTCTCCGCGTCCCCGCGTCCCCGCGTCAACCAAAACGCGAAATCTAAAAAACCTACCCATAAGACCACCTCCCCACACTCCTACACCCTCATCCCCCACACCCGAATGGAACTGAAAAATCACTGGTTTAATCCAAATAAAGGTGTTTTACCACGGCTGCTACAGTGGGTGAATCTCCGACCGGAGGAAAGTGAACGAACTTGGATGATGTTCGCTTTTTATACTACCGTGTGTGTAGGATTACGATGGGCTGAGGATTGTACGGTAGCACTGTTTTTGGATGAATATGGAACTAGTCTACTACCTTGGATGTATATTGCTAGCGCCTGTATAAGTGCAGGGCTAGTTTTTTTATACTCTTGGCTGCAAAAGATTTTTCCTTTGCGTCAGGTGATTGTGGCGATCGCACCTTGCATGGTGATGCCACTAATTTTACTAGTTTTGCTACACCAGGGGAGCCACGTATCATATTTGGCGGTTGTTTCCGTATTTCTCCTGCGGCTGTGGGTGGATGCACTCTATGTAGTCAATGATCTCAACACCTCGATTGTTGCTAACCAACTATTTAATATCCGAGAAATTAAACGCACTTACCCACTCGTTAGTAGTGGGTTACTAGTAGCAGATGTCGTCAGTGGTTTTAGTTTGCCTTGGTTGGTGCAATTCGCCAAGTTAAATAAGGTGATTCTTATTGCTTGTGTGGTGATTCTTGTAGGCACAGGGATTTTATTCTTGATCACTTATCACCATCGGGCAGCTTTTCCGCAAACTCCCCAAAAACTAATTTCACAAGAACAAGTCTCGCAACACCGCATCCTTAAAAGCCCACTCAAACGCTATGCTTGGCAGTTATTCGCTTTTGTGGGTTTGTTGCAAGTCATTGGTTTATTAATAGATTTTCAGTATCTGCGCGAACTGCAATCAAATTTGGGCGATCGCGATCTGGCCAGTTTTTTGGGTCTATTCGGTGGCATCGTCGGACTATGTGAGTTAATAACGCAGTGGTTTGTTTCCAGTCGTCTAATTGAACGCCTGGGGGTATTCTTCACTGCGATGCTTCTACCAATCACCGTCAGCTTTTTATTACCAACTGCGATCGCTTTACTCAATATATTCCCCATCACCCAATCACAAAGCTTTTTCTTGGGTTTGACAACTCTCAAATTCTGCGATGAATTACTCCGCTACACCTTTGTCATGAGTAGTGGCCCATTGCTGTACCAACCCATCCCAGAGGGAATTCGTAGCCGAATGCAGACATTATCTGGAGGCACTGCGGAAGCGATCGCTACTGGTTTCGCGGGATTGGTAATTTTTGTGACATTGTTGTTCTGTGGACAATTTGTACCCACACCACTGCACAAGTGGGTATTGGTGGGAGAAACAGTAATCGTGGCTGCTACTTGTTTAAAAGTAGTTTGGGAATTGCGATCGCGTTATGTTGACTTATTAGTCTTAAGTGCAGCCAGGGGAAACTTAAGCGCCACCAATGTCGGTTTAAGATTCTTCAAGCAAGGAGTAGTCAAAGCTTTAACCGAAAAGGGCACTGAAGCCGATAAACGTTCTTGCATTGAACTTTTAGCCCAAATTGACCCCAAAAGCGCAGCGGAAGTTTTAGCACCTTTATTGGTCAAGTTTCCACCAGATTTACAACGCCAAAGTTTAGAAGTCATGCTGATGGGAGGTGTCAATCCTACTTATTTGCCTGCTGTCCGCCCTTTATTGGAAAAGCCGCAACTTACTACCCCCGAAGTTTTCGCCTTGGCACTACGTTACGTTTGGCTAGCTGAACCAAATCCCAACTTAGGCTTACTAGAAGAATTCCTTAACCCCCGGCAGCATTCCCTCATCCGGGCTACTGCCGCCGCTTTAGTTTTGCGCCAGGGAACGCCAATTCAAAAGGTGGAAGCTACCAAAACCATGCGCCGGATGTTAACTCACAAACAAGAACGCGAACGGGTGAATGGAGTGAGGGCATTAACAGAAGCAGTTTATTTACAAGCATTGCGAATTCACATCCCCAATCTCTTACAAGATGAATCTTTACGCGTGCGCTGTGCTGTCTTAGAAATGATTGCAGCAACTCATTTAGAAGAGTATTATTCGGCATTGATTGCCGCACTTTACTACAAATCGACTCGCTCTACAGCAATGTTAGCTCTGGTGCGATTGGAAAATGAAGCCTTAGAAATGTTGTTGCGGGTGGCGATCAATATTTACAAACCCGAAGTTGTGCGGATGTATGCTTGGCGTACCATTGCTCAAATCAGTACAATCCAAGCAATGGAAGCTTTATGGCAACATTTAGAAACTTCTTGGGGTACTACTAGAGATCATATCCTCCGCAGCTTATTAAAAATACACAAACAACCACAAACTACAGGTTTAGTAAATCGCTTCCATGAAAGTAGAGTAGAAACTTTAATAGCAGGAGAATTGAGATTTTTAGGAGAGATTTACGCCGCTTATTTAGATTTTACAACAATCGATATTTTAGAAAAATACCAATCACATGAAAGGATAATTATTGTGTGTGAATTGCTGCAAAACGCACTTTTGGAAGTAGAGTTTGATGTCAAAGAACGCTTAATATTACTACTTAAGTTGTTGTATTCTCCAGAAAAGATGCAAGCAGCAGCATTTAATCTGAGGTCGCAATCTGGGGTCAACGTCGCGCGGGGGCTAGAGATTTTAGAGCATACAGTCAATTTGTCTGTAAAATCTTTGTTGCTGAATATTTTAGATAAGCGATCGCCCCAAGAAAAACTGCAATATCTTGTAGACGCTAAGACTTTACAATATGAAAATATGTTAGTTGGCGATCGCCTACATAAATTGCTCTCACTGGGGCATTTACTTTCTGATTGGTGCTTAGCTTGCTGTTTTCATTTTGCTCAAGTGGCACGCATCCGCCTGACAAGTTCTGAGATCTTAGCAACATTGCGTCATCCCACTGGCTTTGTGAGAGAAGCCGCGATCGCATATTTACATAGGGCTTCTCAACGCGTTCTGCTGCAAATCTTACCCCAGTTGCAAAAAGATTCACATCCTCTGGTAGTCGCTCAAGTTAAAGAGTTACTCGACAAATACCAATTCCAAAATTATCTCTAATGTGAGTCTTATAGAGGATATTATGAGAGGTTGCTTAGTTAACGAGTTCCGTGGGTTTAAGTCCCCCGGTTCTATAACCTGTAAGTTTTGTGTTGGGGTTCAATCCCCATTACAAAACTTAATTACGCGCTTCGCAGCGGTAGCGAGTCCGCGAGCGTCATTACGAATTACGAATTATTTAATGTGTTGAACCAAGTTTCTAAATCTGCTTGAACCTGAAAATCTAACAAAGCTTCACCAAGATTTTCTAATTGTTCAATAGAGAGAGTTTGAATCTGTTCTAGCAGCGGTTGAGGTAATTCTCCCAAACGACGAGTCAGTTGACGCAGAATAAGCGCCCTTTCTCGTTGTTCTCCTTGTTGCCGTCCTCGTTGCTCTCCTCGTTGCTCTCCTCTTTGCTCTCCTCGTTGCTCTCCTTCTTTGAGGATTTCTTGATAAATCACTGATTCGCGCATCATACCCTCCCGAAATAATTGTCGAATCAAGTCCTTTTTGTATTTTAACCCCGCTAAGATTTGAGTGTAAGCGGAGATTTCTGGTCGTTGTTCTGACTTTACTTGATTGACTCGTTCCACAACTCGTTGCAACAAGACTTGGGGTTGCTTGGTTGCTGCTAGTGGTGCTAGGGGTAACAACGCCGGCTCATTGAGAAATAGTTCCGGATTTTCCTCCCACATGCAAATCACACGATATTCGTGACGGGTGGTTTCGATGTTGAAGGCGGTTTCAATTACTGTTCCTGGTGCGGGGGGAAGCAATAAGACAACAACTTGTGTAATTGGTAGACGATACAATCGGTACAACCTCACCCAATAATCGAGCATCCGCAAGGGTAGTGGTGGTGTCGATTCGAGTTGGGTCTGAAATTCCAAATGCAGAATACGTCCTTGTAGTTGTAGAAATGTGACGTAATCGGCACGTATCGGCTCAATACTCAATTCGGTTTTCAGGACTGTGACAGCAGTTTGCTGAGTCCCTAACACCCAACTGGCAAAGGTAGAGGGATGTTTTTCTGAAAGTAGCTTACACAAATTGTCGAAGGACATTGATGATGAACGAGAATTTCACAGGGTATTGTGATTATCTCGTAGATCGTGGTCAGGGGTGCGAATAGTAGCGGCTCAAGTTAGAGAGTTACTCGACAAATACCAATTCAAAAATTATAGTGTCCCCGCGTCTTTCTAGCGGTTTGAACTATGCAAATTAAAAGCGCAACAGCTTAACTATATTAAGCTATACATTCAATAATACGATCGCCCACCCGCAGCGCATTAGCAATAATCGTCAAAGTAGGGTTAACAGCAGCACTAGAGCGGAAGAAACTACCATCTACGACATACAAATTATCAATGTCATGAGTGCGGCAATTAATATCTAAAACTGAAGTTTGAGGATCTTCACCAAAGCGACAAGTTCCACATTGATGCGCTACACCTTGCAGTGGTATTTTTTTGCGGAAATAAAAGGAGGCGGGAATAATTCGTTCACCGCAACCAATCTTTTTTAACACTTGCGTCCAACGATTGAGGAGACGATTGTAGGCTTCGGTATTGTTCTCGGTGTAATGCAACTGGATAGAATTATCCTGGAGTGTAACACGGTTATTGGGATCGGGTAAATCTTCAGCAGTTAGCCACCAGTCTACCGAACGAGTTGCGATCGCTTCAAATGTATGTCTCTCTCTAAACGATACTCCTAAAACAGATGGAGATTCTTGAGCAATCATATCTGCATTGACTTTCCCCAATAACTGCACATGACCCATCGGGTAATCGAAATCTTCATCACCCCAGTAAAAATCGTTGATTGCCAAGGTTTTTTGAAATGCAGTGGGATTAGATTTCAAGCTGACTCCAATGATAGCTCCATTCTGATGCTTCATAAAGTTCCGTCCTACCTGATCAGAACTATTTGCCAACCCATTGGGATGTTGCTCATTAGCAGAACGTAACAACAAAGCTGCTGAATTAATCGCTCCACAAGCAACGACTACAATATCACTAGAGAAAAAATGAATTTCCCCATTAATTTTTACCTCCACGGCATTCACTTCCCGCCCAGAAGAACTTGTGTGCAACCGTTTTACCTGAGCTTCAGTAATGAGAGTGACGTTATCATACTGCTCTGCTGGACGTACACAATTCACATCTGCGTCTGCTTTAGCATCCACTAAACAAGGAAACCCATCGCAAGTATTGCAACGAATACAAGCACTCAAACGCCGATTCACCTCATTTAGTTTAATTGCCAGTGGCAGATAAAATGGATGATAACCTTCACCTTTTAAAGAGTCATGAATCTCTTGGATACGCGGTTCGTGACGAATAGCAGGAAAAAAATACTCCTGCGTTGCAGTTGGTTCAGTCGGGTCTAAACCCCGCTTGCCATGCACCTCATATAGCTTTTCAGCCTCAGTGTAGTAGGGTTCAAAATCGTGGTATTTTAGCGGCCACTCCGGTGAAATACCACCTTTGTGAATTACTTGATTAAAGTCTTGTTCGCGCCAACGAAAGAGCGCACCACCATATACCTTAGTATTACCACCAACAAAATAGCCTGTACCCGGATGAATAGCATGTCCTTTTTGGTCATACCAAACTTCGTCGGTGTGATAACGGTCTTTCTGAACCACCTCAACCGTATCCCAGTTGGCTTTCTCACGAGGTAAAAAAGAACCACGTTCCAAAATCAGAATTTTCTTACCAGTAGGAGCCAGACGATAAGCAAGTGTAGCACCACCTGCACCAGTGCCAATGATAATCACATCGTAGTGTGAAGTGGTCATAAGTTTTCTCCAAAGTGAAGGGTAAATAAGGGACTTCTGAATAAATAGACTTCTTGCAAAAGTCCTAATTACAGTTTCTTTCTTTGCGTCCACCTGTGAGAGGGGGAGAAAGTCGTTTTGATTCGGTCAAATAAAACTCCGCTGTCAAGCAAACATGAGATTTTACATCTCGTCGCTAGAAGCAGTGAGAGTATAATCAGCAGCAGCTTTAGCACGACGACGGCTCATTTTCTGTTCATGAGCATCGTAAGCAATACATATCCAAATTAGAGTCATGAATAAAATGTTTTTGTTAAAGCTCTCCGCTGCATTAGGAACCAAACTACCAGCAGGTATAATTCCAAATGCCAGAATGATGCTAAACGTCATCAAAATTAGTAGTAGTCCTGTCCACCGCACCCAATAGTTGAGAGCAAATAATGCACCCAGCACAATTTCAGCTAGAGGTAACAACCAAGCATAAGGAAAGGCGATTAACCAAGGTAATGGCCCTACACCTTCCCATCCGGGCGGAATTCCAGGGCCAATAATTTGAAGTTTTTGAGTTAATACGGTTTGGTAGAAACCGTTGGCAACGCTGAAGTTGAGATAGTTAGCGATTCCAGAGAGGAAAAAGAAAACGCCTATAGTCACACGATTGATAACAACAGCTGTTCTGAGGTTGAGTAGGTATTTCATAGGTAGATCTGAAGATTGGGAATGGGGAAAAAGTAATGATCATGAAACTGCTGGGAAAGCCTTGAAAGCGTCCCCGCATCCTTCAACGAGGGGGTGCAAGCTGATTGAGCAAGGCTGGTATGCCTGTCCAACTCAGGTTTTGCTGAAACTGCGTCGGTTGGGCCGCTCGCCAGATGAGGGGAGTAGCTAAGATGATTCCGGCGGCAATGGCTGCAACCCCGGATAGCAATGGCGTCTGTCCTAACTGCATGTGAGAAAAAGGGCGATCGCGTTGGAATAATTCATCGCTCAGCCACTCGGTTGTAACTTTGCGGTTATGTGCAGAGTTGGGGAGTAGTTGTAAATATGTTGCTTCTCTGATGAAATGACCGGGTTGACCTTTAATCTGAACTTTATTGAATAGGTTGGCAACACCTTCGTTGAGTCCCAGTTTCATTAAAGTGCCGCGCATTTGGATTTCCATAGGAACCGTAGGTTTATCTTCCCTCGTCCGCTTGAGATTGTGAGCGATCGCTTTTCCTTGTTGATAGGCAACTTGGGCTGTCGGTGGTTGGGGATTATCGCTATCTATGGCACAGTCTCCAGCCGCAAAGACTTCGGGAAAATCAGGGAGCTGCAATGTTGGTGTTACTATTAATCGCCCGCGTTTGTCACGCCTTTGGGCTAAGATTGGTAACTCCATCAACAGAGGATTGGGGGCAGTGCCGGCAGTCCAAGCAATTGTACCAGCCTGTAAAAGTTGTGTTTGCCCGTTTTGTTGGTACTCCACACCGTCTGCCTGAATCTCGGTGACAGCTGCATCAAATAAGAAATCAACAGGAATCACCCGCCGTCTCAGCGCCCGTTCTGCTGTACAACGCAAATGGCTATTCACATCACCTTTAAGAATTGTCTGGCTACGGTTAACTAGAACAATCCGAATTTCATCAGCATCACCGCCCAATTCATCGTACCAAATAGGCAATAAGTCTGCTAATGTACACGCCAATTCAATGCCGGCAGGGCCTGCCCCAATAATGGCAACACTCAGTAGTAGCCGACGATGCTGAATATCTGGAGTTTGGATTGCCTGATGCAGTCTATGCCGCAAGTGTTTTCGCAGTGCGATCGCCTCCGCACCAGAGGTAAATGGCATTGCATATTCTGCTGCACCAGGAGTATCAAAGTAAGTAGTTTTACCGCCCAGTGTTAATACTAGGTTACTATAGTCAAAAATCTCACCAGAAGCTACAGTGACTCGATGTTGATTTAGATCAATTGATTGCACAGTGTCCTGTACAAAGATGACACTACTACCTGCTAAAAGTTCTTTGTAGCGCGGGTAAACTTGTTCGCTGTGCAATTCACCGCTGAGCAGTTCGTACAACAACGGCTTGAAACTAAAGCGATCGCGCTGCTCAATTAAAATAATCGGATACGAGTAATTTTGATGGCTTAAGTGCAGAGCTGTAAACAGTCCAGCGAAGCCACCACCCAGGATGACTGTGGGACGAGATGCTTGCTGCATAAGTGTATGAGTTCCTTTTGTGAACTGCTCTCAGTATCGCGGTAGGTAGTAACTCTTAAGTGATCAAAGAATAAAGCTTAGCTGAGAAATTATGTGGAATTTGCGACAAAGTTTTTATTGCTTTCTCAGCAAGATTTCATTTATTTGGGGACTAGGGATTGGGGATTCTGTATGATCCGCATTGTGTGGCCATCAGGATCTCTCACTAAAAAGCCCTTTTTAAATCCCAATGTTTGACCAGGAATTGTTACCACACCGGGAGAAACAAACGCAGATTTATTGATTCGTAACTGTTGAGCAACAGCTTCTGTATCCTTCACCACTAGTGTTGTTTGCCAATGCAGCAAATCGTTGGGACGCGCATCGGTTGGTAAAGGTCGTCCGTCTTGTGGTGTCAGGTATTCCAAAAATTCAATTCCAGGGCCAGCAGGAGAACGCAAACCGCTAATACGTAATCTAGCCCCTTGAACATTGTTGAGATGCTCCTGTTCTATACCGTAATTCATGCTTTCTCCCGCTAGTTTCAAACCTAGTAAATCACGGTAAAATTTCAAACTGGCGGCGGTGTTAGATACAACGATCGCTGTATGATCGATTCCTAAAAATAACTGATTGGTTGGTTTGTGCCATTTAGGATCGCCTTTGCCAGCTGGAAAATAGATAATCTCTAGGTTATGTCCATCTGGGTCTCTAAAATAGAAAGCGCGAATTCCGGCTGCGATTTTGTTGGAGTTGGGTATGCGTTGGGGTGCAGTGGAGACGTGTTGCACCTTAAATGAGCGCAAATGCTCATAGGCTTGATCGATATCGCTAACTGCGATCGCAATATGTTGAAACCAGCGATCGTGACTGCGTGAGTCTAATGGGATTGGTTTACCTTTGGGCGTGAGATACTCAGTTAACTCAATTGACTCACCTCCTAACTGCATTCGCACCACACGCAACCGCACCCCAAACAATCCTTGCAATTGTTCATACTCACTACCTAACACTTCCACATCTGATACTTTCTTAAAAGACAGCACCTGAGAGTAAAAATCAACGGCTTTATCCATATCAGAAACAGTCATACCAACAGATTCTACTGCAACAACAGCCGATTGAGTAGTTAATTGTTTAGATACTAGAGAATCAGCTAGATGAGTATAAGCTGGAACTTGAGATGCAATTACAATTGTGAGAAAAGCACAAGAAAATAGAACTATTCTTTTGATAGTTTTAGTTACTCGCAGATTCATATTCGTGTCTAGCTCAAGACTTAATAGTTTAGATCGCAGGGGGCGGGGGGAAAGAAGTTTTTACGATTTTTGCACAGATGGTGAAATCCAAAAAACAAAGCATCTCAGTTTTCAAACCCACATTTTGAAACGTCAATTCCCCATTTCCTATTCCCCATGCCCCATGCCCCATTCCCCATTCTGACGATACCCACAACGAAAAATACAACGTTTGTTGTTGTGGTGATGGAGTTTGGCACAGCGCACAGCCCTTTGACCTTTTAGCCTCACATACACTTCGGCTGCTAAAAGCATTCCTAAAAGTGGTGCAGTGAAATAAACCCAAATAGCTGTCCAATTTTGAGATGGAATTGCTGATGCAAGGGTGCGAGCTGGGTTCATACTCATGCCTGATAATGGTGCTTCTATTGTGATGTAAGTTGCAATCAATACTCCAGCAAATATACCTGTAAATGGTGCAAGCTTGGGAGTATTTGATACAAATAAAATCATTAGCATCACTCCAAAAGAAATCACCAATTCAGCTAAGAATGCTACACTTACACCTCCTGTACCAGGAATTGTCACGACATAATTTACAGATGGATCAGTAATTGCATTTTTAAACACCACAAGAGTCAAAATTAAGCCTATCAATCCACCCAAAAACTGAGCCAAAATGTAAAAAAAAGCATCCCACGCTTTAATTTTGCCAAGACGAAAGAAAGTGAAAGTAACAACCGGATTGATATGTGCGCCTGATTGTTTTCCCCAAGGTGAGTAAACAATACAAATAGCAGTTAATCCCATTGCTACACCAATGATGAACCGTCGTAAAAGTGGGTCAGAAATTGCCTGTCGAATTGGTGAGGTTGGATACTCTAACAACGTAGTCACGACTGCCGCAGAAATCATAAAGATACCCAGTCCCGCAGCTTCCATGAAATATTCGGGATAATGTTTCCGTAGCGCCTGCATGATTTGTTCTTCTTAAAAAAATATCCGTCGCTATTCCCAATTCCCTATTCTCTCTGAAGAATTGGGATAACTGGGGTAGCTTTTATTTCGCCAGTTTGAGTATTGTTACTAACTTCCAGAACGGTATCCATTGCATCTGCGCCCATCCGAGTAGCTATTTCTGGGCAGGGCTTGTTAGCATGGGTGTTAACTTCGATACTATCTTTTTTCTCTAGGCTGACTTCTCGCCGCCCATATTTGAGGACAGTTGACATCCAGACTAACTCGTCCATAAACTTTGACATGCGGCGAATGTAGGTTGGTTTGTCTATCAAATTGCCTGACTCATCAAATAGTTGCTGAACGTTGCTAAAGTTGAGGTCGTAGAAAATAGTCATTAGTCCCAACTCTCGCATTACAGGTAAGAGGTTTTGGATTACCCTTGTGCCACCAAAAGACCCTGACGAAACTCCACACAATCCTACTGCTTTGTGAATGTATTCTTTAAGACAGGTGTCAAGTACATGTTTGAGCAAACCTGGATAGCCATGATTATATTCTGGTGCAACGATGATTAATCCATCGGCTTGTTCCATAGTTGCAGAAAACTGAGGGTCTTTGATTGGTTCGCCTGCATCATCTGTGGCGATCGCTATATTTCTAATATCTACTAATTCGGTTTCTAAGCGATCGCGTGTTGCAATCTGCTCAACAATAAATTTCGCGACATGTTCACTCTGACGACCTTTACGGGGAGTACCAAGGATGACTGGAATAAATAAGGATACATCTGACATCATTTTTTCTCCTTACTGTTCTTGATAGTTCCACAGCAGTCCACCATCTACAAAAAAAGTGCTACCCGTAATGTAGTCAGCCTCAGCAGAGGCTAGAAATGCCACCAAGGAAGCAACATCTTGGGGTTGACCCAAACGCCCCAGAGGAATATTTTGTAATAGCGCCCGCAACTTTTCTGGGTTATTTAATAGCTTAGTATTAATGGGGGTTTCTATGGCTCCAGGCGCAACATTATTAATTGTGATCCCCAAAGCACCTAACTCAATAGCTAAGTTGCGGGTAAGCATTTTCACCCCACCTTTACTAGTACAGTAAGCAGTGAAATTGGGAAATGGTAGCTCTTCATGCACAGAACTAATATTGATGATTTTTCCTGTTCGCTTAGTTTTAATCAGGTGTTGAACAAAGGCTTGAGTAGCAAAAAACACACCTTTTAAATTGACATTCATCACAGCATCATAATCTGCTTCTGTGACATCCCAAAATGGCGCATGTTTTTCAATACCAGCATTATTCACTAAAATATCTAACTTGCCAAAATGATTTATGCTTTCTGCGATCAGTTGACGCACTTCATCTACACTACCTAAGTCAGCTTGAAGTGTGTAACCATGTGATTTTTGACACTGAGCCATATGACAACTACCACCAATCGCTTCTACCTTTGCTAAAGTTTCCTCTGCTCCTTCTGGGTGAGAACGATAGTTAATCACAACCTTTGCTCCAGCTTGAGCAAGACGTAGAACAATTCCCTGTCCAATACCTTGACTACTGCCAGTTACTAAAACAACCTTATCTTCTAATTTCATCGACTTTCTCCTTGTAAGCCTACAACTAGCGCTTTTAAGTGCAAGCAACGAATTTCCCTACTCCCCACGTTTCTTGAAAGTTAGGTTTTTTGACTAATTTTTAACTGCTAAATTGGCAGCACCAAAAGTAGCATTAAATTGACGACACCAGATAGCAACAGATTTGTAGTCTGCTAAATTGATGTTGTTAGGAATGGGATATGTTTGAGCGCCACTATATTTTTTTAGGGGAGCAAGAATGATATAGTCTCCCTTTTTTAAGGGATAAGATGGTGGTTTCGTTGAATTAATCACATCGTCTGCACGATGCAAAACTACTACCAAATCAGGCCCTGAATCGGAGGTTTTAAATGATTCTTCAAGCTCGATAAACGATTTACCCTCTTTAGTAGTAATGCGGACTGTTCCTTGAGTTGTATGCTCTCCAGAAACAAATGTACCTGATTTGATCACAGTTGAATCTTGAGGTTGCGCTGTTTGAGCTAAAGATTTTGCCTGAGTTGAAAACATAGAAATAGATGCTTTTGCTGCTACATGATTTCTATAAGATTGATTATTTGATACTTCATGAACACAGCCAACTGTGACAAGAGAAAACAAGCTCATTGTTAACAAGTGTCTTAATTTCATAACTCCAATTTCTCAATACATCAATCAGCCATATAGCTTTTGGCTTTAGCTTAAATAGATTATTATTGATATAATAATTCTAGAAATTATGGGAATATAAGGATTGATATATAAAAAACTGATATTTTGTTGAGAAAATTTTTATAAATTTCTCAGCAAAATTTAAATTTTAGTCATTCATCGATCAAAGAAGGGAACAAAGAACAGTTTTTTATATTTTCTGTTGCCTGCCACCACGAGTAATTTGTAAATCAAATAGGATTGCTATACTGTTTTCTTGCAATATAATCATTGAACGTGCCTTGAAAATATTTCTTTCCCACTCCCTATTTTCAAGCTAGGTCTATGTTACTCAACATAACCATGATGATTTTTGCTTGCTAATGTTGTATAAATTTATATTTACTTAAATAAAATTTCATATTTTTCTGCGTAAAATACACATCTATCTAGTAAGATTTACTTATAAAATTATCTAGATATCCAAAGCTAAGTATTTGGAAAATCCAAGATTTAACATTTGATTTTTAACTTAATTTTTTTCAAATATGCAACTAGCGTCCATGAGCAAAGCCAATAATGAAGAAATGTTATTGCAGCAACCTTGGCAGCGTGAGCGGCAAATCATTGTACGTTTATCCTCTTTGAACTATCGCACTGGTGAGCTAGGTAGCTATTTACACAACATTGCCTGCGGAGTCAGCGAACTAATTAAAGTAGATTGGACAGTTGTTACCTTTTGCCAAGACGGGTTTGAAACTATCCTAGCGAGTAGTTTAGAACTGTCTGAAGATACTCCCCGTGTCTATGCATTGCATGGTCGGTTAATTGCTACAGTTATTCAAATTGGTCGTGCATTAGCTGTTGAGGATGCTTTAGTTAATCCACAGTATGGCAAACCTGCACCAGGTTATCGAGCATATTTAGGGATACCATTACAAACCTCTGAAGGTCAGGTGTTTGGGACTGTTTGCTCTTTTCATCGGCAAGTAAGGGAATTTACAACAGAAGAAATCCAAATTGTAGAATTGTTTGCAGAACGTGCGGCAACTGCGATCGATCATTACCATCTTTACCAGCAACAATGCAAATTTAATCAAATTCTAGAAGCTGAGGTAGAAAAACGTACCGCAGAATTGCGAGCAGCGCAAGCTAAGCTTTTAGAGCAGGAACGATTGGCAGCCATTGGAGAATTTGCAGCAATGATTGTGCATGAAATTCGCAATCCCCTGACTACAATGATCATGGGATTGAAGTATTTTAAGAAAGCTATTCTCACTCAAGCTGCTCAAGAACGATTATTGCTGGCACTTGAGGAAGCCAGTCGTCTAGAAAATCTGCTGAGTGAAATTTTACTTTACTCCAAGCCCCAAGTGTTGCAACTGTGTGAATTAGATGTGAATGAATTCATTGGTGAGTTGCTGATGCCTATGTGTGAGATGCCAGAAGCACTCTTGCGGCAAATTGAATTTATCCCTGCTATACCTACAGTCAAAATCTTAGGGGACAGAGATAAGCTAAAACAAGTGTTTATTAATATTGTCCGCAATGCTTGTGAGGCAATTTCAGCAGGAGAAGTCATTAAATGGGAAGTAAATATCTTATCTGAAGATAGAGTATGTATTAATGTCTGCAATGGTGGTGAGCCAATTCCCTCAGATATATTGTCAAAGCTAACGCAGCCGTTTTTTTCTACGAAATCTAGTGGTACTGGTCTAGGGCTTGCCATTACCAAACGTATCGTCAATGCTCATGATGGGGAATTATACATTCAGTCTGATAGAGTCACAGGTACTACAGTTGGTATTCAATTACCCGTTATTCCTCTTAACTAAACTAAGTATGTAGGGGTATATTGACATCCTCCCACTGCTAACTCGGAGTACCGAGTATAGCGGGGGATTCCAAGGATTGCTCTTTGGATTTCCTCTTTGGATTTTCAGCTATAATTCCAGTAATTTTGTCCAAAAAACTATAGTCAATAAGATGGTGAGGGTCTTAAGCCCCCACCAATTATCCGTACACTCTTCGGTGTGAAATAATCTAATGAATTAAGAGTGCAAGCTTACTTTTTGGGCACAACTAAGATTGTTGTGCCCAAAGATAATTAAATTTTTTGATGACTGGATTTCATCAAAATTGCTAAATTATATGAAACCCTTTTCTAACATCCAGTTCTAGTCGATTGTTGTTTTGTATTTAGTATATGCGTAGCTTGCGGCCACTCCAATACCAACCCCAACAAATGCAGAACCAACTGTCACAATAGAACCGCTTATTTCCATAGCGAGAATAGGCCAAATACCACCTTGAATATCAAGGTCTTCTTCAGACAACTCTTTTAAGTAGCTTTCAGAATCAGAAAATAGATCAGAGCCAGCAGTATGCAAGGTAGAAATTGTGATTTGAGACATTTCTAAATTATCCTAGTTAAATAAACTACAGTTGTTAGCCAAATCAAGTATTTGAGTTGTGGCTAATAAACTTCTCATGAAAAACTTGGATAATTTTGCCAGTATCATCAATTTTAAACGACCTTTATTGCTACTGTTTAGGCACTTAGCCTCGGAAGAATCCCAGTCAAATCAGCACACCAGCACAAGTTAGTACCCCTACCCTTAACAGCCTCCACTCCATGCTTAATAAGCTAATCGGCACTTAAGTTGCATAACTTAGATCTTGCACCTGCCCAATCTCCCGCCAGAGAATAAATTCTCGCTCTTATTAGGTCAAGTCCACTTAAGTGGACTAAAATCTCTGCTTTTTGTGAGATTTAGTCCTCTTGAGAGGACTTTTGCTATTAGCCATAGGTTTTTAACCTATGGCGGTTTTTGGGACTGGTGCAAGATATCAGATAATAAAAAAGTATTGAATTAAGTAAGCTGTTCCACATATAACTTGCATAATTAGGGCGGGCAAGATGCCCACCCCACAAGAGTTTTATTTAATTTGATTATGTAATTTAGATGTTTTTTAGCTTAGTTCTCAAGTTAGGAGGATATTAAGGCGAAAAAAGTCTAGTTATATTTGGGCTAAATATGACTTAGAAGATAAACAAAATCCAAGCTGACCGTCCATCCAGTAGCGAAGGCAAGCGTTACGAACAGACAAATCAGTCCGCAAAGCTTCATCGAGCTTGCGATACTGGTCATCTGTTCCTTCCAACTTGGCTTTGTATACTATCATCATGAGTGCGTTATTCTATTAGAAACCGTATTGGATATTTTGTAACTACAGATAGCTCATTAGACCTCTTGCATAAATCTTAAAGAAACTGTAATTAGGACTTTTGCAAGAAGTCTATTGAGCATTATGCAACATCCAAGTTGTCAACCTTACTGTATTTTTTATGAATTTAACACCAGAGAGTAAAGTTTTAATCCAAGGCTTCTGTGAATTTATATCAGCAACTCATATTGCTCAAATGAAAGCTTATGGCACAAATGTAATAGCTGGTGTCAATCCTGGATTTGGCGGACAAAAAATTTACGATCTCCCAATATTTGATTTGGTGGAGGAGGTGACATCCCAATTTGGGGCAATTGACACGACAATTATTTGTGTAGAGCCTTACCAAGTGCTAGATGCAGCATTAGAAGCGATCGCATCTCACATTCACCAGATTATCATCATCTCTGCTGGCGTGCCACCTTTGGATATGGTGCAATTGCTCCGCAAAACAGAGGTTTGTGAAACCTTGGTAGTGGGGCCAAATAGTCCTGGAATTATTGTGCCAGGAAAAATCCTTTTGGGTACTCAACCTAGTGAATTTTATACACCCGGCCCCGTGGGTATTGTCAGTCGTAGTAGCACCCTTACCTATGAAATCGCCTACGAATTGACAAAAGCTGGTTTGGGACAGTCGATTAGTGTCAGTATTGGTAGTGATGCGATCGTTGGCTCATCATTTTTGCAATGGTTGCAAATTCTTGATGAGGATGAAACTACACAAGCGATCGTTTTAGTAGGTCAACCTGGTGGTGATAGTGAAGAAGCAGCAGCACGATACATAGCCGAGGCAATTGACAAACCAGTAATCGCTTATATAGCAGGTAGACAAGCACCACCAGTTAAACATTGGCGTCAAACTGGAACTCTGGCTACAGCCATGGGACGCGCACCCAACTTTGGTACAGCCCAAAGTAAATTTGATGCTTTCAAAAAAATCAAAGTTCCTGTTGCTGAACGCCCTTCTCAGATTGCAGAATTAGTAAAAAAGAAGGTTTGAGTGGGGACTGGGGAATGAGTGTTGGTTATTTCTTCCCCTGCCTCCCCTCATATCATGTCCGGTGAAAGACTTATCATTTATTAAAATAAACAATTTAAGTGTAATTTGTTTAGCAAACAGGCGCAACTGCAACGCCGGAATCTCAAACCGAAATGTCGCTTTTTTATTGCAGGTGTTGAGACAGAATTTATTAGCAATCCTCGCTAGCATTGAAAAACTCAAAAAAAGATCAATGCTTGTGTTGAGTCAATAGCACTATGCTAGGTGATTCAAAGGAGAAAATTATAGATGGAAACTAAACCAACTGACCCATCATTTACAGATATACCTCCTGGCTATCTCAACATTATGGGCTATGTTGATCACTCAGAAGTTAATGGCCCTGGTTGTCGTGCAGTTGTTTGGGTACAAGGTTGTCCGCGTGAGTGTCCTGGCTGCTTTAACCCCGATTCCTGGCCATTCGAGGTTAACCAACTGATTGCTGTTGATACTCTTGCTGAGAACATTCTTGGCAACCCCCACAACACAGGTATAACTTTCTCTGGTGGAGAACCATTTTGGCAAGCAACTGCACTGGCTGCTTTGGCAAGTAAGGTAAAAACTGCTGGATTAAATGTTATGTCTTTTACAGGGTTCACCCTTAAGCAACTACAATCTGAATCTGCACCACCAGGTTCTCAGGCATTGTTAGAGCAGCTTGATATCCTGATTGATGGGCCTTTTGTGCAATCTCTAGCAATTAATTCTCCCAATTCGCCGGTTTCATCAAGTAATCAACGAATTCATATTTTTAACCCCGCTTTCTCTGACCAGATTACTTGGGCAAGTGACCAAATTGAGGTTCATGTTCTTAAAAATGGTAGCCGTATTGTAACTGGGTATCAAGGTGGGCTGGAGTTAAATAATTCGTAATTCGTAATTCGTAATTAAATGGGTATAGAGCTGCCGCTACTTTATACCCACAAATAAAGTTTTTATTAGTGTTCCCCGTTTCTTCTTAAGAGTTTCCTACCCTGAAGGGGTTTGTAACTACGAATTATGAATTATGTTGATTAGACTCTTGCCGACAATTTTTACAAAATATCGAGTATTCTGGGCTGTTTTATTTCTGGCCACAGCCTTGTTGCTAACGCTGGTAGTGTCTTTGTCTCAAGGAGCAGTACCTTTAAGTATTTCAGAATTTTGGCAAGCAATTTTCCGTGAAGGCGATCCTATTAAACAGACAATACTTTGGGATTTGCGTCTCCCGCGTATTATTGCTGCTCTGATTGTTGGTGCTGCATTGGGAATGTCGGGGGCACTACTGCAAGGAATGTTACGAAATAGTCTTGCTGATCCTTTTATTTTGGGTATTTCTGCGGGTGCAGGACTGATTGTAATTCTGATGATAGTATTACAAGTTTTCCCAACGGCGATTCCTTTAGCAGCTTGGATGGGAGCGATTTTGACTTCTGCGATCGTAATTTTACTAGGTCGTGCGGGGTCGGGAATTTCGATTGAGCGGTTGATTTTAGGTGGAGTGGCAATCAGTTCTTTATTTGGTTCGGTGCAAAGTACGTTGCTTTTATTAGCTGAGGATGGACAAATTCAAATTGCGCTGAGTTGGTTGGTTGGTAGCCTCAACGGGCGGGGTTGGAAAGAAATTTCTACAGCTGGCCCTTATATTATCTTTGCACTGCTGGGTGGATGCTTGCTAGCGCGATCGGTAAACGTGCTAGCCTTGGGAGATGATTTAGCTGTAGGTTTAGGGGTTTCGTTAACGCGATCGCGTTTATTAATCGGTGGTGTTGCTACATTATTAGCCGCTGGTGCAGTCAGTATTGGTGGCTTGATAGGCTTCGTTGGTTTGATTGTCCCCCATGGTGTCCGCCTCATCGTTGGTACAGACCACCGCTTTGTTTTACCACTTTCGGCACTGGCTGGCGCATGGTTACTGACCTTTGCCGATTTACTCTCCAGATTGGGAACAGTAGAATTACCTGTAGGTTCCGTCACCGCCTTGCTAGGTTCACCGTTATTTATCTGGTTACTTTATCGCCGTTCCGGTGGGTTGGGGAAGTTGTAAGGGGAATAAGGGAGACGCGGGGACGCGGGGACGCGGGGACACGGGGACGCGGAGAATAATCAACAACAAATGACAATTCCCTATTACGAATTACGTTAGCGCAGCGTTAGCGAGTCCTCGAGCGTCATTACGAATTACGAATTACAAAATGCCTCTTGAATTACAAAATCTAACTGGCGGTTACACAAGTGTACCAATTGTCCAAAATGTCAACTTGACTCTACAAACAGGAGAATGGTTGAGTTTGGTGGGTGCTAATGGTTCTGGTAAGTCTACGTTACTCAAATTGCTGAGTCGCATTCTCTCACCACAGCAAGGAATGGTATTACTTGATGGCAAAGTAATTCACTCTCAACCACCAAATTTAGTTGCACAAAAATTAGCTCTTTTACCACAACAACAAACGGTTCCTGTTGGCTTAACTGTACGACAATTAGTAAGTTTAGGACGCACGCCACACCAACCTTGGTGGCAATGGGAATTAAATGTTGAAGATTGGCAAAAGGTTGAGTATGCTATTCAAAAGACGCAACTCGAAAAATTAAGCGATCGCCTAGTTGAACAACTCTCTGGTGGTGAGAGACAACGGGCTTTTTTAGCTTTGGCTCTAGCGCAAGAGCCTAAAGTTTTACTATTAGATGAACCTACAACTTATTTAGATGTTAATTATCAATTGCAACTCTTGGAATTGCTGAAGAATCTTAATCAACAACAGGAGTTAACTATTGTCACGGTTTTACATGAATTAAATTTGGCCGCGCGATATAGTTCTCGAATTGCTTTGTTGAAACAGGGCTATCTTTGGGGAGTTGGTACGCCGGAGGAAGTTCTGAATCCAAGTAATATAGGGGAGGTTTTTGGAGTGGAGTCTGTGATTATTCAAACGCCTGTGGGGTTACAGGTTTGTTTTTATCTCTAGTGTTTGGCTTTGTTGAATATGGGGTGAAAATCTCACGCAGAGGAGGCAGCGCGTTGCGGGGGTTCCCCCCGTTGTAGCGACTGCCGTCGCGCAGAGGCGCGGAGGAGAATGTGAGAAGAGTTAAGTATTATTTACTTTTTTTCTCATCTAGTGCTTTTTGTATTGCTTCTCTACAAAATTCAGGCGGGTTGTCTTGTTGCTGTATCTCTTCTTTCATTCTTTTGCTAACACGTAAGTTAACTTGCTCGGTTAAGGGTTCTTCCCGGTCTGACTTCATCGGCTGTAAATTTTCTGGGTTCCCTTTGGGATTCGGCATTGTTGAGAAAAGTAAATATAACTTGAACGACTTGCTAGCAAGAGGATAGAGTTTTAGAATCGGTAGGTATCACAGCCTGAGAAACTTGTTACCTACCGATACCACTTTTACAAGAGGTAACTCTATTTTATGTTCACTCGTTCCGAACTTGAAGTGTTGACGACTGCTCAGTTGAGAATTCTGTGCGCTAGGTACGGTATTAAACCAACTGGGAACTCAGGGTATAAAACAAGCTATATTGTCTCGTTGATGGCATTTCCACAGTTAGCGTTGCAGCAGATGAAACAGGATAGAGGGTTAAGGATGCCTGGGTTTACAGCTATCCAGTCGTTGACAACCATCGTAGATGAGATAAATTCACCCACAGATGAGCAAGCAGCACTCATCAAAATCACCCTAGAAGGCAGGAGGATGAATTATCCTAACAGATACGAGCAAGAGAAACTGTTGAACTTGCACGTAGCCAAGATGAGACTAGAACAAGTAATCGGATTACTAAAGATCTAGTAACAAGAGAGGGTATTCCCCTCTCTTTCTCTCTGCGACTCTGCGCGACGGCAGTCGCTACAACGGGGGGAACCCCCGCAACGCGCTGCCTCCTCTGCGTGAGATAAAAATCGTCCCATAAATCAGCAACGCCGTGATTCAGCAACGCCACAAAAGTTTTAAATCTAGCGAATATAATCCTAGCTGGTGTGCAGTTTGGGGAAAAATAAATACTCTCACAGCAAATATAGTATGGCGAGATGACCAGTTTGCAATTATCTCCTCACTAGTAACAGAACAATTTGCACTCAGTGCTACACAGCGATTTGTGGTAATTGGGGATATGTGGCTATGTAATCAGGTAGAGTTATCACAAAAATTGGGAATTGAACCTAGCTTTTGGAAAAACGATCGCCAATTAATTGCTCATCTTTGGGAAAAATGGGGGGTGGAATGCCTAAAACTATTAGTAGGCATGTTTGGGCTAGTAGTTTGGGATCGTGAACAACAGGTATTATGGCTAGGGCGCGATCGCATCGGTAGCCGTACTCTTTACTACACTACCACTGATGCTGTTCGCTGGATTGCGCCAAAGTTGCGATCGCTCACACCTTATCGTTCCAGTAATCTTGATTTGGTGGCATTACGAGATTATCTCTGTTGTGCTTTTGTACCAGGAGGACGAACACTTTGGCAAGATGTGCAAGAAGTTCGTCCGGGGACTGTTGTCAGGATGCCTTCTGAGGAAGTTGATACTTACTGGCAACTGCGACAGCAAGTTACAGATGCAGATCAGCCTTTAGTATGGCATGGCGATCGCTTGCGTTGTTTACTGAATCAAGTTGTTCAAGAATATTCACCACAAAATGAACCTGTTGGTGTTTTTTTATCAGGGGGTTTAGACTCTAGTAGTATCACTGCTTTAGCGGCAAAGTTTCATCATGCACCAGTTCACACTTACTCAATTCATTTTGGTAGCGAATCTCCGCATGAGTTAGAGTTTTCTGGTTTGGTGGCTACACATTGTCAAACTCAACATCATATCCTCGAAATTACCTTCCGGGATATGTGGGAACGTCTACCAGAAACTATGGCGTATTTGGATGATCCTATAGGCGATCCTTTGACGGTGCCAAATTTGTTAGTAGGACGAATGGCACGAGAGAATGTGCAAGTTATTCTCAATGGTGAAGGTGGCGATCCTTGTTTTGGTGGCCCGAAAAATCAGCCAATGTTGATTAATAGTTTATATGGTTCTGTGACTAATCAAGATGCATTACAAGCATATTTAATTGCTTTTCAAAAGTGTGCGAGCGACTTGCCACAACTTTTAAAACCGGAAGTTTGGACAGCAGTAAACACAGAATCATCTGTATTTTCTGCTGATTTAAATTCTGAGGCTAATTACTTAAATCGGTTAATGACATTAAATATTAAATTTAAAGGTGCTGATCAAATACTTACAAAAGTAAATAACTTAACTCAAGCAGTTGATTTACACGGGCGATCGCCTCTTTTTGATCAGCGAGTAGTTGAATTGAGTATGCAAATTCCGCCGGAGTATAAACTTTCGGGAGTATTAGAAAAAGCCGTTCTCAAACAAGCTGTTACAGATATTTTACCAGAGACGATTATCCATCGTCCTAAAAGTGGGATGATGGTTCCTGTGCAGTTAGGGTTTCGCAAATATTGGCAGCGAGAAGCTAGAAGATTGTTATTAAGTAAAAAGAGTGCGATCGCACCTTATATTAATCAATCTTTGCTCAAGGATTGGCTCGATTATAAAGGTGATATTTGGGGACGCTATGGTGTTAAACTTTGGTTATTAGTAAGTTTAGAGATTTGGTTACAAGTGAATCAAAAATGACTAACAAGGATTCACGCCACAGTTTTTATGTTGTTGATACCATGACTCATCCACTGTGCCAACAACCACTTACTAGCAGGCTTGTCTAGCGCTGGTAGGACGCGAAAGTTAAAAACTTGCTCCCAAACTTCTTCCCCATATTGAGAAACAAAAGCTTGCTCTAGCTCTTGAAAACGAGCGTAGTCTTTGTTACCAATAGCTGCAAGCATATCTATTATTTCATTGGTCATTACTCGTCTTCACCCAAAACTCTGCACAACATACATATCATTTCCTGTATCACCTACCAATATTAAACTACTATCATCACTTACTAAATCACGGCTATTGCTGATACCCCGTTGCAGAATTTGAATCAATCTTTGAGGCGTGAAAGATTCCAATTCCACAAAATTACCAGAATCCAACCATTGCAATTCCTCAGCAGATAAACCTTGACGAATTTCCCCAGACAATTCTTGAGCTGCTTTCGCCGATTCTGGAGAAAATTGAATGAACATTCCCCGCTTAGTAGCAATAATTTGACGCGGTGTTAGTCCCACATCAATAATTACGACATTGCTATCAAGAAACCAATTAGAACTAGTGCGGAGATGGTGAACTAAACTTATTCCTTGAGGACTACAATCATGTATTGCATAAACTTGTAATTCTGGGTTACGACGCAGCATTTGCATTGTCGTGTCAAAAATATTCTGGGGATATCCAGTGACACTCAAAATTGCACAGTTATTTTCAAAGTGGAAATTATTAGCGATTAATAATTGTGCGATCGTAGCACTATCACAAACAACTAATCTATCAAAACTGTAAGCAGTCACATCAGGATTAATTGTGGCTGATGTACTTTCCTCACGGGGAGACGGCAGAATTTTGAGAATAGTTTCATTGATTTGTTGCCAACGATTTAGCCACCCTTGAAACTCACTTTGAGCAAATAAAAACTCTTGTGCCAATCCAATTCTTCTTAACTGCCGAGTTCCTAAATATATCGACAGCATCCCTATCAAAGTACTCAAAATAAATATTGCAAAGGAATTGACAACAACTATACTGGCAAAAATTCCTAGTACCAAAACAATAATTCCTAAAATTTGTAAAGCTCTCGCATTAGTTTTACGAGCTTTGGCATTAAGTTTAGTAGATTTGCTATCACTAAAAAGTATCCAAATACCAATGAAATGGATTGTTACCGCTATAAATATTAACGATTCCTTATCACTACTACCAGACCAAACACTGATAAGTATAACGGCTAATATTACATAAAAAAATAAAACACCAAATACTGCTGAAGAAGACTTCTTTCTTAAACGATTATCAAAAAAATAAAGCAGTTGCTTTGGCGTAAAAAACAGAGTGTCATTTACAGAAAGGTCAGCTATCACCTTAGCAAACATCGGATCAGTAATTTTCACCTTACCCATGCTTGTTGGTTCAAAAGCAAATTGATGATTGCACTTTATACAACGCCCATAATTACCAACTCTGTCTTTCAGCTTATTGTCAGTACCACAATTAATACACTTCATAATGGTATTTAACCTTAGTAATTTAAGACTATTTCTCGTGAATATAGGGATGAATTTATTTCACGCAGAGGAGGCAGCGCGTTGCGGGGGTTCCCCCCGTTGTAGCGACTGCCGTCGCGCAGAGGCGCAGAGAGTAAGAGTTTGATATTTTAATTCAGTAACGCCCTTTATTTAAGTACTTGATTTGCTAGCAAAACAGTATAATCCTCTCTTTGACGAATCAAACGATGTGTACTATTTTCTAATAAGATCTCGGCTGGTTTCGGACGGTGTAAAAAATGAGATGACATAGCAAAGCCGTAAGCACCTACATCTAAAATGGCAATCATATCGCCAATTTTTAAAGCTGGTAACTGACAATTTTTACCTAAATAATCTCGTGAATAGGTCGTGTTACCACAAATATCAGTTTTGAATTGGGAATTATGTAATCCTCCTTGCTTCCAAGTGACAATCTCTCGGTATCCACCGTATACTGAGGGTACAGAGAGATTGGCAACGCTAGTATCAACACCTACAATTTGTTTATCTCCTTGCCATTTTACAGAAACAACTTGGGCAAGCAAAGTAGCGCATCCTGCAATCGCAGCTCGTCCCGGTTCAATTACCAAATCAATCTCTCGTCCCAGGCGAGTGATTCTATCAGTCAACTCAGCCCCAAATACTTGCCAGTCAAATGCTACACCACCATGATGATAAGGGTAGCCAAAGCCACCACCAAAATCTAGATATTCCCAATCTGGTAATTGTTGAGCGACGTTAATCACAGAATCAATCACCTGGGTAAACGCTGCTGTAGCATTGGTTCCAGTCCCCCGATAAAAGTGCAAACCACTAACTTTTAATCCGACTCCACGAGTTAAAGCGATCGCCTCAGCAAACTCTATCGGATACACACCAATTCGATTATTGTCAGTAATTCCCGGTAGATTCAGCCGTAAACCCAAACGCAGAGAAGGGTATTTATAATTAACAAAAATTTCACAACATAACTGCACCTGAGCCAAACTATCAAGATTGAGAGTTGTCACTCCCCAATCTAAAACTTGTGCCATCTCCGCTGGGTGTAAATTACTGCCACTGTAAACAATATCACTCGCATCAAAACCTGCTTGCAACCCCAGATAAACATCTCCTGGTGTATTGGCGTGGAGTCCCCACCCGTTGGAGCGAAAAATTTGTAACAGCGCAACGTTACCATTCGTAACACTAGCAAAACGAAATTTGGTGCGAGGATAACTCACTGCCTTGGTAATATGCTCAATAGTTTGACGTAGGCGATCGCCATCATAAACATACAGTGGTGAACCATAGGTATTCAATAACTCCTGAGCAAACTCTTGAGAAAAAGGCACATTAGGAGAACTCTTTTTTAGGCTTGCCATCGCTTGTAACTTCTCCATATCCAACTAGGTAGCCAAAACGGATGATTCCAAGACTGTTTACCTAATTTTTCACCTAAAACATGCGATCGCCAAAGTTCCCACATAATTAGTAACCAAAGAATTTCCCCAATTCGTCGCCCTTGAATAGCTGCACCTAGTTCGCCTGCAACGATTTTCGCGGCAATGTCGGGTAAAAAGCGATTTTCAGCATAAATTATACCCGGATTTAACCAGCTACCAAGCTGATACCAGAAGTCATTTAAACACCACGAGGTTAAAGGAACACCCATACCGCGTTTTTGTCGCCACACAATTTCCTCTGGTAGCCAATTTTCCACAGCCCTTTTGAGGATATACTTCTCACAAGCCCCCTGTAAGCAGAGTTCGCCAGATAAACCAAATGTCCACTCTGCTAAAGATAGATCACAAAAAGGCGATCGCACCCACAACCCATGAGCAAAACCCAAAGCAGTAGCGCGGGGATGAATATTTTGCGCCCCCTTCAGCATCAAGTTGGCACGACGCAGGCGATGCAGTAAAGATTTACACCTAGTTGGTTCGAGGGCTGCCAATAGCCAATCTTGGGGTTGCAAATTTTGTACCTGTGCGTATACCTGTGGCTGATAAACTTGAGCTTCATAGCCCCAAAGACGGTGGAAAGTACGTAAATACTGCTGCATAAAATTTTCCTCTCCTGCCTGATACACACCTGCGGCGATTAAGGGTTTATTCGTCCAACCTGCAAACAATTGATCTCCGCCTTCACCATTAAAAATCACCTGAGTTTCCTGACTAGCCCTCTCGGCTAAAAGATACAATGGAACACATACCCCATCGCCAAAGGGCAAATCTAAAGCTTGTACAGTGGGAATCAAAGCATTCTCAATCAAGTTGGGAGTTGCCGCAACTTTGACTAAAGGAATTTTGAGAAACTCGGCTACCTGTTGGGCATATGTAGATTCTGGGATACCAGCCGAACCAAAATCTAGCGTGTATGCATGGACTTTTACCCCTGCTTGCACCAGTAACGCCGCCACCACCGAAGAATCAAGTCCACCAGAAAGCAACACCCCCACGGGTTCATCTTTTAAATCGGCAATCTGGCGCTGAATTGTGTTTTGCAGGAGAGTTTGCAGTTGGGTAACTGCTGTGGCTGCGTCTGTTATCTGTTCAGGCGCTTCTTGCCAAGAGTGTATATTTATGGATTGGGGTGTTGAGAGTATACCTGATGAGCGATCGCTTTGCCAAATCACCTGAGTTCCTGCCGCCACTGCCAACACTCCATCCACGGGAGTTAAGGGAGTTGGCACATAAGAAAAACAACTGTAGCCGTATAAGCCACCAATACTGACTTCTGGCTGTTCTAGAATCGGTAAGAGTAATTGTAATTGAGATGCGAACCAAATCACTTGCCCTTGCTGAGTCCAGTACAAAGGTACTCTCCCAAAGGGTTCTCTACCTAAAATTAGGCAGTTGTTTTCTTGTACACTCACCCAAGCATCAGGTGTAGTCGATAGTCCTGATGCTGAAATCGCCGCAATCCGATTTTGCGAGGGAAAATCATTTTTATCCAGTCCGATGTAAACAACATTCCAGATGAGATTAAGATGACTCTCTTGTGGTGAGGATTGGTTTACCTGCGTATTTACACTATTTAACAGCGCTTCCAATTTGTATCGAGAACCGTAACCCCAATACCCAAGAAATTGCTGAGGAATGTTACCCATGTTATATCATGTTCGTCTGAAGACTTATCGTTAGGGCTGACGCGGGGACGCGGGGACACGGGGACACGGAGAAATTTTAATAATAAGTAATTACGCGAACTTGATATTAGACTAGCAAGTCGTAATTAAAAGAAGTATCTTTTAATTAAAACTTAATTCGTACTTGCCCTACTAAAGAGTCACCACTGTAGGTGCTTGTTCCTGTATCTTGATTGCGAACATTAGAGAAGTTATAGCCCACATCTGCCTCTATGTTGGACGAAAATTTCACAGTACAACGAGTTTGATAAGTATTAGCTTGATCAAATTCTCCTTTTAATCTTTGTTGTCCCAAGCTAGCAGCAAACCGACAGCGTAAAAATTCTGCAATATCTCCTTCCCAAGCTAATTCAGCATTGTAAACAAGGAAATCTTGAGGAGAAAAATAACCACTTTGGCGTTCAAAATCATTTTTGTAACTCCAGTTAAACAAATTCGCTGCTAGCGAAAATTGTCCAAATTTGCGCTCTAGTCGAGTAAAAGATTGCACATCGGAATTACCATCGTTGTAATTCCCTAAACGCAATGATGAAAACAAGCTAGTATAACGATCGATTTGCCAGTATAAATCAGGCCCAAATCGCCAAGCAGTAATTTGATTTTCTAAAGTTCGGGCATTAGACTTATATGGCCCTTGCTCTAAGTTACCTGACAGCACTACAATCGACTCTAATTTACCTGATGGTGAAACTTGCGGTTGAATAATTGGTGCTTCAATCTTGGTATTGAAATTGATAGCTGCGGGTAGACGGTTGAAAACATCTATTCCGGCTGCTGTTTGCAGAGTAACTTGATCAATTTTTCCTTGCCATCCCACTTGAAAAGGAATGTTGGTAATTGATTCAATATTGCGCTGTTCAAAGTAATTAACACCTGTTTTTAAGAAGATTTTGTTACCATTACTCAATCGAAACCGGGCTGTTGGTTCAATGAATAAATTGCGTTGACCAAAGTTATCTGTATCATAACGGTAGTCTGTTTCAATACTTTCTAAAATCGCGATCGCTTTTACTGATTCGCTAGATGTTGGCGAGGAGTTAGTCTGTTGTGGTAGTTTTGGTGGTATCCGCAAACCAGGATTAAAATTTTCCGGTGCAGCTAGTAATTTAGCTTCCCATAAGGTAAAAATACTGATGCTTACAATCAATGCCAATTGCAATTGTAGATACTTAAAAAATAAACTGGCCAAGTTACACCTTGATATCAAGTCGAGGACAAGGGGCAGGGGGAGAGAACCCTATACATAAATGTATTGGCTCTAGAACAATTTCAAAATATTGACATCGACATATAATTTTTACCAACGTAAATTTACATAGATAACAGCAGTGATCATCGAATAAATAAAAAATTATTCAGTGAAATTACTCTCACTTTTTTATCAAAAGTGGTTCATGAAGTGGTTAGTGGTAAACAACAATAAATTTTTTGACTTCAGATAAATATAAGGCGCAAGGATGAAAGCACCATTACCTAATAATGAAGCACAAAGAATCGCAGCACTCTTACAATATGAAATCCTTGACACGCCCTCTGAGGCAAGCTTTGATGACCTTACTCATTTAGCTTCGTATATTTGCGGCACTCCGATCGCTTTAGTTAGTTTAGTTGATAGCAATCGTCAATGGTTCAAGTCTAAAGTTGGGATAGAGGCGCTAGAAACTCCCCGCGATGTCGCATTTTGCGCCCATGCTATTTTACAAAATGATGTGTTTATTGTGCCTGATAGCACAGCAGATGTCCGATTTGCCACAAATCCATTCGTAACTTCTGACCCCCATATCCGGTTTTATGCTGGCGTCCCCTTGACAAATCCTGAAGGACATGCTCTAGGTACACTTTGCGTCGTTGACTACGTACCGCGAGAACTAACTCCACAACAGGTAGAAGCGTTACGAATCTTAGGTCGCCAAGTCATCAAGCAGATGGAATTGCGACGGAATTTAGCTTCTTTGGTACTTGCAACTAATCACAGTCAACAAAAACATCAGGTACACAAGCGATTCTTTAAAAAAATTGCCGGAGGTTTTGTTTTAGCATCAGCAATTTTAGTTTTAATTGGCACAGTTTCATACCATAACTACGAAGTTTTAATTAATACTAATAACCAAGTCAGAAAAACCCAAGCAAAAATTAACTCTTTCAAAGAACTTCTATCGTTAATGAATGATGCCGAAGCTGCCCAGCGCGGTTACATCCTGACGGGGAACGCAGCCGATTTGACTCGGTATCAACAAGCACGAATTAACGTTAATCCAGAAATTCAAGAACTGAATAACCTAGCAGCAGATAGCCGCTATCAACACCAGCAAATCGAAACTTTAAGGCTGTTGATTACAGCAAAATTTATCCAACTCCAGCAGGCTATTGAATTGCGTCAACAACAGGGATTAAATGTCGCCTTGCAGACGATGCAAGCAAATCAACAAAGGAATCTGATAGATGATATCCGTCAGTTGATGCTGAAAATAGAGAAGGAGCAAAAGCAACAACTGCAACAAGAATCACAAGCAGCAAGAGCCAGCGCTCATAAATCATTGTTGACATTAGCGATCGCAATTTGCTTAAGTTTTCTCATCCTCGCCACAGTCTACTACCTGATTTATCGTGAGGTAACAGAACGTAAATTAGTAGAAGAATCACTACACCAAGAGCGCAATTTTATCTCAGCAGTTCTACATACAGCCAGCGCTTTGGTAATCGTTTTGGACTCACAAGGGCAAATCGTCCGCTTTAATCAAGCCTGTGAACAAACAACAGGTTACTCATTTGATGAGGTCAGAGGTAGATATTTCTGGAACCTGTTTTTACTTCCCGAAGAAGTAGAACCAATCAAAGCAGTATTTAAGCAACTACAAGGTGGTCAAGGTGCAAGTAATTACGAAAACTATTGGTTAACCAAAGATGGAACTCGGCGACTAATTGCCTGGTCAAACGCCATTTTGCAAGACGATCAAGGAGCAGTGGAATATATCGTTGGTACTGGTATTGACATTAGCGATCGCAAACAAGCGGAACAACATTTACTCACACAATACAACATCACTCGCGTCTTAGCTGAGTCCTCCACAATTGCCGAAGCAACTCCGCAAATTTTGCAAGCACTCTGTGAGAGTTTAGAATGGGATTTGAGTGAAATTTGGATGCTGGATTGCCAAGCAAATGTTCTACGTTGCTTTGATGTTTGGCATCGAACATCTCTTGAGGTAGGAGATTTTGTTGCACAGAGTCGGCAGCTGACTTTTGCACAGGGAATTGGTTTACCTGGTTGTGTCTGGGCTAGCAACCAACCCGTTTGGTTTAGTGATGTCGTTGATCATGCGAAATTTTTGAGAGGAAAAATTGCGGCGGCGGCTGGCCTGCGTGGGGCTTTCGGTTTTCCGGTTCCTAGTAGTAACAACATCCTGGGCGTGATTACCTGCTTCAATCACCAAACCCAACAACCAAACCAAGATTTAATCAGGATGATGAGTTCGATAGGTGAGCAAGTGGGACAATTTATCGAGCGTCAGCAAGCCAAAGAGGAACTTCAACGTCAAAGCTTGCGATCGCAATTATTTACTGATATCACCCTCAAGATTCGCCAATCTTTACAAATTGAAGAAATTCTCCAAACCACCGTTACAGAAGTGCAAAAAATTCTCCAGATTGACCGGGTGTTAATCTATCAGTTTTTTCCTAATGGCGGTGAAAGTGTGGTTACAGAAGCAGTAGTTTCTGGTTTGCCTGCAATCAAACAACAAAATATCACCGATTCTTACTTCCGAGCAGAATATCTACAGCAATACTGTTTACAGCAATATCGCCAAGGCAACATTTCAGCCAGCACTGAATTAGATCTGCTGGAAATTCAACAAAGCCATGTGGAATTATTACAACAGTTTGGGGTCAAAGCTAATTTAGTTGTGCCTATTCTCATTAAAGAAGAACTCTGTGGTTTACTGATTGTTCACCAGTGCAGTAGTTCCCGTTGTTGGTCTAGTTCTGAAACTCACCTTTTAAGACAAATAGCCGACCAAGTAGGCGTTGCCATCGCCCAAGCCCAACTATTAGAAGCAGAAACGCATCAGCGACAAGAATTAGAAATTGCTCATCGTCAAGCCGAGTTGGCTTCTCAAACTAAAAGTGCTTTTTTGGCAAACATGAGTCATGAAATCCGTACCCCAATGAACGCCATGTTGGGAATGACTGGACTGTTATTAGAAACTCCCCTCAACCAAGAACAGCGAGATTTTGTTGAAACAGTCCGCATTAGCGGCGATGCTTTGTTAAGCCTGATCAATGAAATTTTGGATCTATCTAAACTTGAGGCTGGGGAAATGGCTCTAGAAACTCTCAATTTTGACTTGTCTACCTGTGTAGAGGATGTTTTGGACTTACTAGCTCCCCAGGCTCACAAAAAAGGATTGGAAATTGCCGCATTCATTGATCACAAGATCCCCACCCACTTACAAGGTGATGCTAGTCGCCTACGACAAATTCTCATGAACTTGATTGGCAACGCGATTAAATTCACCAGTGCTGGCGAAGTGGTAGTTAAGGCGGATGTGCGATCGCTCGCTGCGACTACCACGACTATTTACTTTGCCATCACAGATACTGGTCTTGGTATTACCCCTGAAGATCAAAGCAAACTCTTTACACCTTTTACTCAAGTAGATGCTTCTACTACACGTAAATATGGTGGTACTGGTTTGGGTTTAGCTATCTGCAAGCAACTTGTGACCTTGATGGCAGGAGAAATTGGCGTGCAAAGTCAGATGGGCAAAGGATCTACATTTTGGTTTGAGATTCCTTTTGCCGTTGCGGTTGCGCCAGCTTGTGCAATCAGCGATCGCCAGATTCTCATCAATAGACGCTTATTAGTAGTGGATGATAACGCTACTAATCGTAAAATTGTCCGCCATCAGGCTACTTATTGGGGAATGCAAGTGGATGAAGTTGACAGTGCCGCCTCAGCCCTAAAAGCGATTCAAGACGCTCTCAAGCATGGCAGAGCCTATGATGTGGCATTAATTGACATGCAAATGCCCCAAACAGATGGCATGACCTTGGGAGAACAAATTAAGGCTAATTCTGTTATGGCTGAGCTACCTTTAATTATGCTTACCTCCACTAATCAACGGGATGAAGTGCAACGGGCACTCAAAATCGGATTTGCTGCTTATTTGGTTAAACCCGTGAAGCCGTCTCAACTTTTCGATATTATTATGATTATCTTAGGAACCAAACCTGAACCAGAACAAGCAGAATCAGCAGTGAATTCCTCAAAAAACTGCGATTATCCCACTAAACCTAAGTTAAGAATTTTACTAGCCGAAGATAATTTAGTGAATCAAAAAGTAGCTCTCAAACAACTACAAAACTTGGGTTACAAAGCTGATGTTGCTGCCAATGGCCAAGAAGTTTTGCAATTGTTAGAAAAAATTCCTTATGACTTAATTCTCATGGATTGTCAGATGCCGATTTTAGACGGTTTGGATACTACAAAAGAAATTCATCGTTTGCAAGAAAGCTCTTTTGTTAACCATCGTCGCCCTGTTGTGGTGGCAATGACTGCTAATGCCATGAAAGAAGATAGACAAATGTGTCTAGATGCCGGAATGGATGACTATTTGAGTAAGCCAGTAGCAAAAGAGAAATTAGCAGAGGTTTTAGATCATTGGGCAAGTATAATACTCAAAACACAACCAGTAATTTCTTCTACAGAAACTGATTCACTTGAGTTAGCAATTGATTGGCAACACTTGCATCAACTTTCTGAAAACAACCCAGAATTTGAATTAGAACTATTGCAGATATTCGTTGAGGATACTCAACCTCGTTTAGAAGTAGTTAAAAGTGCGATCGCCACAAGTGACTTTCTACAAATTAGCCGCGAAGCTCACCATCTCAAAGGTGCTAGTGCTAACATCGGTGCTACTACCATGCGTTTAGCCGCTGAAAAATTAGAGCAACTAGCTCATCAATCAGAGCGTAGAGGTTCATCTGAATTGATTCTAGAATTAGAAGAATTTGTCAAGCATATTCAAACTTTTTTAATAAAAAGTTACGAGTAAGAAAACTGAAGAATCTGATGCAGACATTTCATTTACCCAATTATGCCAACTTTTACGCAGTTTAGGGTTTGATGAACGTATTCGTGGAAGTCACCATATTTTTACCCAAGAGGGAATAGAAGAAATTCTTAACCTACAACCTAAAGGTTCTCAAGCCAAAGCCTATCAAGTTAAACAAGTTCGTGCAGTAATTCTCAAGTATCAGCTAGGAGATTAAGACGATGCTTCATTATGAAATAATTCTCTACTGGAGTGAAGAAGACCAAGCATTTATCGCTGAAGTTTCAGAATTACCGGGATGTACTGCTGATGGTGAAACTTATCAAGAAGCACTGCAAAATATAGAAGTTATTATGCACGAATGGATAGAAACTGCTCAAGAATTAGGGCGTTCAATTCCTGAACCGAAACGGCGTTTGATGTCTGCCTAATTGATGATCATAAGCTGTTACGCAAACAAACATTGCACATCAACTGGTGAGGTTGTCTTTTGTCCTTTATCCTTGGTAAATACAAATGACTAATGACTAATAAAGGGTTACACGGAAAATAGGGCAATATGTAGGCGCATTAGCTTGCCAATGATGGCTCACCCTTCCACAAAAAGCCATTAAGCTTTTATAGGACTCATATTTAATTTGGTGAAAAAACTCCGTATACCTTGAAAATCTCTCTTACCCTACTCCCTACTCCCTACTCCCTACTCCCTACTCCCTGTCTACGCAAACAATTTCATGAATCAAGTCAGATTCCTATATATTTTTACTAATAAATAAACAATAACAACCATTTGCGGTGTTTTCATAACTCAATTTATCTGCTAAGAGTGACATAATTTTCAAACCACGTCCCCGCTCTTGTTCGTTGTCTTCAAATTCAGATATTTCTTGCAATTTATGCTCTAAATTAAATGCTTTTCCTTGAGATATAATGCGAATTTCTATATCTTCACTTGACCGAACTACTTGAATTTCGATAGGAGTTTCTTGTGGTAGGTCTTTGTGTGCATGTTCCACAATATTAGTAAAACCTTCTATCAGCAGTGTTTGAGATTGCCACCAAATTGTTGGATCAGACAAAGGAGGTTGATTTATCTGCTCGAACCACGATAAAACTAGAGGTAAATCGTTCAGATCCGTATTAATTTTGAGATAGATTTGTTGATGCACTTTTTAAACACTAAAACCTTTGTGATTGTGTTGATTGTTAACTGCTAACTGTTGACTTTTCAGAAATCTTCGCGGTGTCCAGATCCCCGACTTCTTTAAGAAGTCGGGGATCTTAGTTCTCACGAATGATTTAGGATTGCTATACTCCCAGGACTTACGCAGATAATGTCATTAATCAAATCGGAGTCCTATATGTAATTGGGTTTAAGCACGGAGCCTAATTGAAAATTTAGTAGCTTACAATGAGCAAAAAGTCAGATTTTTACACTCATGAATTCTGACTGTTGTATTCTGAATTATCCTGCAATTATCTAGTTAAAGTTTATGTTTAAAATCCTGATTATTGATGATGATCCAATTGTGCGAGTAGCACTCAAAAGAACACTCCAAAACCAAGGTTATGATACTACTGTAGCCAGCAATGGCGAGGAAGGCATTATTCAAGCAAAAAAAATACATCCGGCTCTAATTATTTGCGATTGGATGATGTCAAACTTAGATGGACTGGAAGTATGTCGGCAAATTAAAGCAGATCCAGAGATGGCAACTACTTTTTTCATTTTGCTGACTGCTAGAGGAGCTGCCAAAGGGGAGGAAGAAGATAGAGTTAGAGGACTTGACGCTGGTGCGGATGAGTTTGTCTCTAAACCAATTGAAATGAATGAATTAAAAGCACGTGTAAGAGCCGGATTAAGGTTACATCAGTTGAATCAGGATTTGCATACTCAAAAACAAGCTTTGGAAGTATTAAATCAGAATTTGCACACTCAAAAGCAAATTTTAGAAGCAGAATTGACAGAAGCATCCGATTATGTGCGATCGCTTTTACCTTCACCATTGGTAGGATCTGTAACTACAGAAGCTCTATTTATTCCCTCAGCACAGTTAGGGGGTGATAGCTTTGACTATTACTGGATAGATGATGATAATTTAGCAATTTATTTGTTAGATGTATCTGGACATGGAGTTGGTTCAGCTTTGTTGTCTGTATCTGTACTGAATGTTTTGCGATCGCAATCTCTACCCCATACTAACTTTTGTCAACCTAGTGAAGTTATGAAAGCACTCAATAATGCTTTTCAGATGAATAATCATGGTGATAAATACTTCACAATTTGGTATGGAGTGTATAACCGTCAGCAACGTCAACTTACCTACGCCAGCGCCGGACATCCATCAGCGGTGCTGCTATTTCCTACATCTTCAACTATCCAAGCGAAACAATTAAGTTCTCTAGATCTGCCAATTGGCTTTTTACCTGATATCAACTTTGAGGAAGTTGTTTTTGATGTCGAAGCTAACAGTTATTTATACATCTTTAGTGATGGCGCTTACGAAATTAATCAGCCAGATGGAAAGATTTGGAGTATTGATGCTTTCATCGATTTACTAATCAATTGTAGTCGGGCGAATACCTGTGATTTAAACGAAGTATTAGCCCATATTATGACTTTAAACGGTAAAACAAACTTTAATGACGATTTATCTTTGCTAAAAGTTAATTTTACTGAATGTAGCTATTAATATTCTCTGGCTGTGCAAGTATCTGGCGTTTAAAATCATCTTGATCAGCAAATAATTTAAATATTCTATCTAGCTTGGTCAGTTCAAACAACATTCTCACTTGGTCACTAACAGAACAAACAAATAATTGAGCATTAGCAGCTCGTACTGTTTGCATTGATGCTACTAAAGCACCTAAACCAGAACTATCAACAAATTTAACCTCTTTCAAATCAATCAACAAAATATCTACTCCATCCGCTACAATATCACTAATTTCACGACGCAATTGATTACCTCTAATTCCGTCTAAAATTCCAGCAGGTTCAAGGATTTTAACAGTAGGACTCATAGTTTGGTATGTTGGTTTTTAATTGTAGTTTAGACATTGCTATTGTGGCATTGGCTTTATAGAAACTGCAAGGGATTTTTTACATAATTATGACGTGTTGATAACGCAGGTCGCAGGTCGCAGGTCGTTTTTGTAACGGGGATTTATACCCCGCTCCAAAAACTTTGGACGAAGTCCGGTTTTAGACCTGATTTTTTTGATAATTAAGAATATAGATTGTAAAAAAATTACCTAGCTTAGTACTAATTTTTGACTATTTAACATCGCCGTAAAGAAACTACCGTCAACGCAGTGGCGAGAAATTTCAAAAGCTTCAAAATATCCATCTTTTTGTCCTAATTCCCGCGCCCAAAAGCGAGATAACACAAGTATGGCATCGAGTTGCATAAATGCTTTTGATTGTTCTGATTCATAACAATCAATAGCAGCAATTTTTTCCTCAATCACTGAAGTAATATCAACAAAAAAGTTTGGTTCAAACCCACGTAAAAAAACCGGTGGGGCTGAATACCATAAAGAAACGTTCTTGCGAGTAGCAACATTAGAAACTGCGATCGCACACACTTCATGGTCTCTATGTCCATATTTTTCTGGTTGTGGTGCGTGAGTAATAATCAAATCGGGTTGATAAAGTTTAATCGCTTCTTCAGTCACTTTGATGACTGCTTGTGTGGCAAAATTACACTCTTCAAAAGCATAAAATTCATAAGTTGCACCGATAATTTTACCCGCTGCTTCTGCTTCTTGATGACGTGTACCTTTAAGCGATGAACTAGAAAGACTACCATCAGTTAAAATTAGACAACGCACATTCCAACCCGCCTTAGACATCAAGCTGAGAGTACCAGCAGTGGGTAATACTTCGTCGTCAGCATGAGAATAAATTGTGAGAACAGTTCTTTGAGCTAGATTAGTATTCATAGGTGTAAAAATCCTCTTTACAGTAGATTGCAAGTAAATGAGGTATAAATTTTAAGCACAAATTCATACCTGTTCCCTACTAGATGGTTGCCAAATAGCAGCATGAATAATAGCCCACAACAAGGATAAGTTATAAATAGCCCAAGCGCTGTTAAGTAAGTGAACCCAAGGTTCATTTAAATTACCAGTTGCCAAACGAATTAGAGTCCATAATATTCCGGTAATAGTCAGAACAAAAACAATTAATTGAGGTACAATTAGCCGAAAATAAATTCCTGACTGGCGTTGTTTAGGTGTTACCTGAAATTTGATTGAACGTCCTGAAAATACACTCCACACAGCTTGAATCAACAAAGGAAATAAAGCGATCGCATATTGTTCCGAACGCCAAACTTCACTAGCCGAAATCCCCCAAGTAGCAACTAAAAATGTCAAACGATTAATAATAAAAGCTGGGAAGAAGTGAATGGCAAAATCAGGGCCATAACTTTTTACAGGAACTATTTCTGTAAAAAAATAAATGATGGGGCAACAAATAAAGATGAGAGTTGCAAAACCAGAAAAATAGCTGTACATCGTTTTGAAATAGTGCAAACGTTGCCAAAAAGATAGCCCTGGTTTTGCAAGTGGGTTTTCTCTTAATAGCACTTGAATAGTACCTTGTGCCCAACGTAGTCGCTGTTTCAAAGTCGAACTTAAATCTTCAGGTGCTAAACCTTTTGCCAAACTCTCATTATGATAAATAGATTTCCAACCAGCACTATGCAAACGCATAGCTGTATTCATATCTTCTGTAATACTGTTGCTAGATACACCACCAACTAAATCAAATTCATCCAAACGTTTCTCATCTTTGGCATATTCATCAGAAAAATTTTGCAGTCCGACACTAACCAACGCTTCACGTCGTAAAACTGCATTGGTTCCTGTGTAAAAAGCCGCATTCATGCCATCTTTGCCTTGTTGCAACGGCCCATAAAATAAATTGGCTCGATGTCCAAAAGGATCGCTGGGAGGAAGGTTGTAAAAGTCTTGACGAGTCTGGACAAAAGCAATGCGATTTTGTTCATATTTTCCGGCGACAATATTGTAGGTATAAAAATATGGCAGAACTCGTTTAAGAAATTGGGGTTTGAGAATGTGATCGGCATCGACAGTAACAATAAATTCTCCCGATGTTTCTCCTGAAAAAATCGCATAGTTGATATTGCCTGCTTTGGCGTGGTGGGGTACACCTGGCGTTTTGGGACGAGCAATGTAGCGAAAACGAGCGATTTCTACTAATTCTTGTTCTTTTTGATGGATAGCTGTTTCTAATAAAGTTCGTTCGATAATGAGGCGATCGCTTAGCGTTTCTTTAGAACTATCAGATTTTAACAAAAGAATCAACTCTTGCAGATTTTGCACGAATCCAGCAGCAGTTTGATCAAGATTTGATTCTGCTAACCATTGTTCTGCTGTTTGAGAATTAAGTGTTAGCTTTTCTAATTTCTGGAGATGTTCATATAAATGAGAACGTTCTGCGTCAATGCGATTAGCTTCTTGTTGTAATAGTGGTGAATGCAAATCCTCTATGCAGAGTTTTTCTGCCATCGAGCGCATATCAGCTGAGTTACCATCATCCAGTATATAAACTCGTAGTTTTGTCACGGGATAATCTATTGCTAGAGCCGCTTTAGCTGTTTGTTCGATTAGTTCTGGCGGCTCATTGTAACAAGTCACAAAAACATCTACAGTGGGATAGTCTGAACTGGGTATAGATGGTGTTAATTGATCGAGAGATTTAACCTCTCGGACTAAAGGACGCCACAGCCCAATGACAAACATCACGCCGCCAAAATAGCTATAAATTTCTGCTAGCATCAAGGGAATAGACAGCCACAGCGCATCAAAGTTAATGGAATGAGTGATGCGCCATTGCAAGTACCAAGCACCAAAAATTAAATTGATTTCTGCCAAATAGCGGAAAAGTAATGTTCTTTGTTTGAGCTTTGAGCGGCTATTGCCTAAAAAAGTTGATGAATTGTTAGTTATGGGAATAGAAGTCATGTTGAAAATGGGGAGTGGGGAAGAGAGACGACTGTCTTGACAATGGGTGTGGGGGTTTTCATACTCTGATTCAGCAACGCCCAATAAATTATCCCTGTCAAGATGACTGATAAAATCTTTAACTCATCTTCACAGGGATACTCTATAAACCAGTATTCCCAAGTTCAATTGATTGTTAACAAGCAAGGGGTTGGATTTGGCGAAGATCTGACAGGTGTAGGTATGAGATACTTCACCTATCTGAAATCCAGTAATTGCCAAAGCTATCAGAAACCAACTTGACTTTTGGCGTGGCAGTATGAGGTAAACCTCGACCAGAATCTTTCTTAGCTATTGCTTGAAACCAAGGAGAGCTCGTGGCAGTGGTTGGACTAATTATGGCTTGGCGATTTGTAACTGTATACAGTAAAGATTGCAGAATCATGCTATTTGTGCTACAAGTGAAACCAACTGCTGTTTTGCCGCTTTTCTCATAGAAGCCTTCATAAAAGCCGACAAGTGGGTTATAGAGGTCAGTTGTTGCCCGCAGTAATTCTTGAGCGTATTGATCTTCTGGCAGTAGGGCATGATAGGCAAAAGCCACAGCTGTACTCACCAATCGTCCATCTGGTACAGGTTTGCTATCATCTCCTAAAGCTACCCAAGGCTCTCCCCGTCCAACGATTGTACTGTGGACAGTATAGGGTTGACGGTCAATTAATGTAGTGCCTGAAGCGGTAAGCGTACCTGTGCGCTGATAGCGTTTAGCTTGAGCTTGGAGAATTGGTAATGCTAGCGATCGCATTTTTGGATCTAGACCAAATTCTAAACCATAAAGCAAGAAAGGATTGCTAACGGTGTATTGGTTGACTTTAGAGTTAGTATCCAAACGGCGGCGCTGGGTTGGAACTTGCACACCTTCTACTAAAGTGGTTTGATATTCACCCCCCACAGCAGAGCGTTCGACATCAAAACCCCACAATTGAAATGCACGGGCTGCATATTCCTCGTAACCCAAACGAATTTCGGGGTTTATACGGCTAAGTGTGCGTCCGTCCTGATTTTTGGTGACAACAGCACTAGAAATAATACCTTCGCGCACAACTCGCAGATATGACCAATCCAAAACAACTTGATCAACTGCTTTTGTGTATTCTGGATAATTGCTTTTTAAGTTATAAAGCGCTGCCAATATCCGTCCTATATCTAGAGATGACCAGCCAGTACCCTCAGCAACAGTATTACCACCATAATCTATGGGTTGGAGCGATCGCGTATCATAACCCCGACTTGGTAACTCTTTAGCAAATAATGGTAACTTTGTCAAGGCTCCTAAAAGATGGCGAGTGCGTTGGTCAAATTCCTTTGCAGAAATAATATTGAGTGTTCTGGCGGCATTCACAGCTGCGAGATAATCTCCCAATCCCCACAAAGTAGCACCTTTCAAATCACTGCGATCGTCAATTAATCCATTGTTGGAGTGATAATTTGCTTGAAAGTAACGCCATGCTGCTTCTGCGTAGCGCCGTTCAATGATCGTTAAAGGTCGAGCTAACTTAATTTTAGGTGTTGCTTGTTTGCTGCTGACTGGGGGTATGGGTGCGACACTGACCTCTGTGATTTTGGGGGTGGGGAGTGGAGACTGGGAATTAGCAGAGGTGTTGCTATTTGGCTTTGAAGAGGCAGTATTAACAAAAGCAGAAGCAATTAAGGGGCGATTTCCTCTGGCTTTGTAGTATAAAATCTCTAAAATTAGTCCGTTGGTGTTACCAGTTAGGGCTTTATTGGGTTGCTTTGTTTGCTCGTAAATCCCAGCGTAGTAACCATCATCTGGACTTTTGAGATCCTTGACAGCATCAAACAGTTTTTGAGCATAAGCATTATCTGGGAACAGATAACGCCAGCCAAAAGCAGCTTTTGTACTAACGCTGCGTAACTGTGGGTAAGGTTGGTTGGTATCGGTGATTGTTGCCCATTTTTCGCCGTTAGCGTAGACGGTGTTATAGAGAAAATAAGGTTCTTTATCTATATTGTCTTCTGTCACCGCAGTTAACTGACCCGTGCTATCATAACGCCGCTTTTGCACATCCAGCACCCTAGCAGCATAATCAGCCAACTCGCCTTGCAAGCCAAATTCAATCCCATCTAAGATATAAGACTCGCTAACGACGTAATTATTCGCGTTAGTGCTTTTGAAGTCGCGGGTATCTACTGGAATTTGCACACCATTAATCTCAACAAACTTAAATGGCTGCAAATTGATCGCCTTGGGTGCTTTGTAACCCCAAAGTTCATATCCCCTAGCGGCATATTCTTCGTAACCGAGTCTTCCTTCTTGCACCAGTAATGTTTTATTATCTGGTAGAACTGTAGCCCCATAGAGTTGTTCATCTTTAAGCGATCGCCCAACTTGCCACTTTTGGACAATTCCTTGTAGCCAATCTTTATATTGGGGATGGCAGGTACGAATCACATCAAATGCAGCTAACATTCGACCAATATCTAAAGCTGACCAACCAATACCACGCTCGATTGGATTGTTGCCATAATCCACCATTTGTCCGGTAGCTGCGTTATAGACTTTATTTGGTAAAGCATCCTCGAATAGTTTCAAACTGCTAAGGGTCGTTAAAAATTTATTAAGGCGAGCATCAAAGTCGGCTTGATCGGTTAAGTTAAGCGATCGCGCTGCATTCAGCGCCATCAGATAATTACCCATATCCCAGAGTGTACCGGAAGGATAACCACCAGTAGAGTTAGTAAATCCGGTTGCAGGCTGATAATTTTTGACAAAATATTGCCAAGCCGCACGAGCATAGGTTTGTTCTTCTGTTGTCAACGCAGATATAATGTTAGAACAAGCAACACTGGGAGTCTGCGACATCACTGGCAATGGGATGTAAAACCAAAATTGTGTTAATGTTCCAATTAAAAACAATGCAACCCATCTCCAGAGTTTCTGTTGAAAGCGTTTAATCATGAATGTTGCGTAATTATACTTTTTTTAACGAACCGCCAAAACGCAGAGAAGACACAGGGAAAATTTATACAAAAATATCTCCGCGTCCCCGTGTCCTCCCTTCTCCGTGTCAGTTCAAAGTTGTTCCCTTTTACTTAATGCCGGCCCAAACAATCAGCGGTTGTCCCACTTGTTTGTATAACAAGCTCTCTAAAATCACTCCATTATTGTTAGCGGTTAGAGCTTTGTTTGGCTCGCCCAAAGACTCATAATAGCCGTTGTACCAACCTTGATCGGATTTGAGATTTGTTTGCACAAAATCAAACAAAGAGCGCGTGTAAGCTGTATTATAAAGTACATGCCAGCCGATCGCAGCTTTGGCACTGAGAAAGCGCAAGTTGTTGTGTTTTTCTCCAGTATCTGCGATCGTCGCCCAAGGTTGCCCGTTGACGAACAAGCTGCTGTAAACGAAATAAGGAGCGCGATCTAGATTATCTTCGGTGAGGGCAGTTAATTGTTTTGTGGCTTGATAACGAGCGGCTTGAGCAGCTAGAATTCTATCTGCATAAGCTTTTGGCAAAGCCTGAAACCCTGTTTCTATGCCGTCGAGTATGTAGGGTTCACTAAGAACATAGTTATTTGCACCAGAGTTTTGAGAGTCGCGCTTGTCGTAGGGAACTCCTTGACCGTAGAGATTGACAAATGCGGCATTCGATTGATAGTTTAAGGCTTGCTTGACATCTAAACCCCACAGTTTCAAACCATAGGCGGCATAATTTTCATAGCCTAAGCGGCCTTCTTGATTGTACTGTTCTTTACCTTGCACAACAGCAGTACCGTACATTTGCCCATTTTTGGTGAGGCGTTCTACTCGCCAGTGCTGCCACACGGCTTGAGTGCGCGATCGCATCTGGGGATATTTTGCCTCTACAATCTTCAGCCAGATTGCCATCCGTCCCAAATCTAAAGCTGACCAACCAATTTCTTCACGTTTGTCTAGTTGACCGTAGTTAACAGGAATGAGAGTTTTACTGTTATAGACTTTATTGGGTAGTTCATTTTTATACAGAGGCATTGATGCCAGAGTTTTCAACATCCGGCTGAGTTTGGCATCAAATTCGGCTATGGATATGATACCTAACTCTTTGGCGCTAACTAAAGCAGCGATCGCAGCTGCTTGATCCCACATTGTCACGGAACTAAAACCATCGACGGAATTAACTAAGCCAGTTTGTTCGTTCCAGTTGCGCCTAAAATATGACCAAGCTTGACGTGCAGTTAGCTTTTCCTCTGGGGTTAGGGTTCCAACTTGGGGAGCAATGTAGGGAGTAATAGCTATAAGTTGACTGCTAGTAATTGGCGTCCCTGGCAAAACCATAGATTTAGCATCAAGTTTTGCTAATGTATCAGCCGCCTTGGGTGAAGAAGCAGTCTGGAGTTTTGCAACTTCAGGTTTCTTTACAGAAGAAGTGACAGAAAGTTGCTTAGACCAATAATTGAGACTAATGATCGCAACTACAGCAGTAATAACTCCTCCTACGGAAGCTAGTAAAGACAGGCTTTTAGGCGGTGGTTCAAAGTCAGAATTCATTTGCAAGCTACCTCTTGCTTGAGGTGTTTAAACAAACTCATTCTTCCCAACTTGGAAACTGAACTAACGTTCGTCTCTTAGAGTTTGAAAAGTTTTGGGCGAATATATAATTCGCTACAACACAAAGCTTAGTCCACCTCCTTTGGAAAACACGGAAAATCAAGATTTTGAAACCCACCTCCGTGGGTTTTGTCTGTATAGCCGGGGTTATTAGTATTAATTTAGATACAAAACTTAATTACGCGCTTCGCAGCGGTAGCGATAGCGTAGCGTAAAGCCTGCGGCATAGCTTCGCTTAGAGCGAGTCATCGAGCGTCGGTACGAGCGTCAGCGTAAAGCCTGCGGTATAGCTTCGCTTAGAGCGAGTCATCGAGCGTCGCGTCATTACGAATTACGAATTACGAATTGTGAATGTTTCATCGCTAAGCTGCCGCCCTTCTAAGAACATCTGCACTCGCCAATTACCAACGGGTGTAGCAGAATTAATTGTGTAACGACAGTGGGTATTCCAAACAGACGTATTAATTTCGCGGGTTTGATAACTATTTTGCTTGACAATTTTACCATTAGGATCAATCCAATTACAGGAGAGATTTAAGGTTTTCCCGATAGGTGCATCTTGCAAAGTGACACGATAAAAAACCTCTAGATTGTCTTGACGGGAGATAGTTTTGAGGTTGCTATTACTAGCCTGCACTAAAGTAATGCGGTCTTGTTGAGCAGATACCCGCGAAAGTGTAGAGTTTTGCTGCTGCATGAAAAATATTGTAGATGCGATCGCCACCACTAAAACCACAACTACCCCAGAGGCTATCCAACGATTTCTCCGTTGCTGCACTTCTAACACTTGCCGACGCCGTAACTGAATTAGCGCTTCATCTAGCAACTCTGGCGGTAAGTTTAACTCCTGTAGAATTTCCCTCACCTGCTGTTGATCGAGTTCAGCTTCTTGCCGGGATTTTAGTCCTTCTACTTCAGTGATTATTTGGCTTAATTGTTCTTGAGTTAATCGCTGCATCATCACTTAGATACTTAAATAAAATTTTAGGTTTTGACGTGGAGATTATTTCTATTAAAACTAATATAGCGATTTCTAGTTAAGTCAGAACATTTTTAAACGCACCAGGTAGCAGAGGAACACAGAGAACTTAGCTACATAAATAAAGTCATATTGTGGTTAGGGCTACAACCACCTTATAAACGGACGTACACAGGATATAGAGGGGCTTAAATTTGTTAACAATGTTGATAATTTTCTAATTCTTGTGTAACTTCTGATATCATTTGTTGACGAATAGATAGTGGGGCAATAACTTCGCCATTCGGTCGCCATTCTCGCAAACGCATAGAAACGTTAATGTCACCAGCGCGTATCCAAGCCATGTAATATACATCTTCTTGAGGAGATTGACTAATAATTTTTAATAACTGTTGGCGTTCTTGTGCATGGGAAATATTTTGAGTGATCAATTGTGGTAGTTGGTCATGTAAAACCTCACGAAAAGTAAGATGTCTGGTGGTATTATCTACATACCACTTAGCAAAATCTGCTGGAAAACGGAGGATCAGCAATTCTTTTTTGAGATAGAAATTAAAACCCCAAGCGGCTTTTAATTCCTTAGCTATATATTCTGATGTGGGTAAATCTCCTGTTCGCCACATCTGCTTTAATTGTTGCGGCACAAGAGGGTCTCCCCAAGGCAAAACTTTGAGGCGATCGCTAGCAATCCGATCTAAGCGATAATTATGCCATCCAATATTGCCATTAAGGTCTATTCCATAAGCACTAAGATATTTAGCGCGTCGCCAGTAATGCAAACATACTGGATAGACAGTAACTTTGACTTTATTTTCTTGGGTTGCAATCCAATACTCAAACTGCATTACACCACCAGGTGGCTTGCGCCAAAGTTCTTCTATCTGTTGTTGGTAATTGTCTACACGGTCTTGCATTGGCAAAGAAAGAATGTAGTCTAAATGCAAGAATATTCTTTGGGGCGGATCTTGATCATATAACCTACCAACTGAGAAACTATCTGTGATTCGCTCCCATAATTTGCCAATAATTAATGATAAATTTGGTTGCACAAAAGATATTGATTCTAACACTCGTAACAGTTCCCAAGTCTGTTCTTCTGAAAGGTATGATAAGCTATTTAGGTTATTTGTAGTTGCTAAGGTAGAAGTAGAAACTTTTGGTAATTCTTGCTTTGTCAGGTATCGATACTTTCCTTGACCAGGGGAATATAACCACCCCAACTTGACTAACTGTTTTAAGTCATCACGAATAGAACGATGCACTGTAGCAAAAGGGCATTTATGCAGTGTATCTTGTAACTGTTTTTGCTCAATTCCAGTCAATAGAATAATTTCATCTTCCCATTGAGTGTCAGGTTGCTGGAAGTTCTGCTCAAATACAATTTCTGCAAAAGTTTGATGACAAATACAACTGCGTTCGCTACACAATGTTGCGATTTGTTGAGCATTTAATTTCTCGCTTTTGGGGTGATGAGCAGCAAACAAGCGATCGCGTAACTGTGAGTATGTAAAAGTTATAGGTAGTTTGTCTTTCCAGCCTGTTTCACTATTATAGAGTTTATTGATCAGCACCAATAACCGCAGCGATCGCACCAGCCGATTTGCTAATTGTCCAGCTGCTAGCCATTGCAACATTTGTGGTGTAGCCAATAAATAAAATTCTTGAGTCAAATTGAAAACCTGTTTAATCAAACTACCAGTACAATCAATCGATTTTTCTCTCAATAAAAGGTATTTAATTTTACTTAATATTGAGCGCTTATATGTGTTTAAAAATACTGTTAAACTTTAAAAACTCATGTGAGGTAATGAATTGATGATGACATAATTAGCGGATCTGTATTTATTTACATTCTTGATGTTGTAATAACTAATTCAGTAGAAGACCTATCTTCTAGTAAGTATGACAGAATATGCAAAGAAACGAAAATTCCTAAAAATTTGAGGAGGGGATGATTATATCTCTGCACTTACACTTAAGTAAATCGCTGCTGGTACAAAATTTGAAGTATCAAGTGCTATCGATTGAATTGACCAGTAGCGATCACATAATACAACCACAGGATATCAAAAATCTGGAATTGCCCTCTGGTATTGATACTACAGGTGGTGTGGTGATTTCTGGTCGCGCACCGATGTGGATTTATTCATATTTAACCCACGAACTGCATCCTACCGCTTGGGTAGCTTGCTATGATCCTCGTATAGGAGCAGTTGTATCCGTCACTAACTCACATCAAGTCTACATCGGTCAAGTAATTCCCGTCAGTCCACCAAATGGACGGCAAAATCATGAACTTATTCAGCCAAGAAACGTAGAAACTGGTTTATGTCCAGCAGTGATGATTGTCGGGCCCCCAGACAGTGGCAAAAGTGTACTCTCTCACGCTTTGTTTCAAGCACTATTATCTGAGCATCCTGATATTTACCTACAACGCGCTCATTGGGATGGAGAAGGTAACTACGTTTTAGAATTAGGGCAACAGACGACTGATGCAGAAATCGAAGCCTTCAAACAACGTAACAAGGGTGCGTTAACAGAAAGGTTTTTTCCCTATCATGCTCAAGCAATATTGCAACTGCGACGACAAAAATCTTTAGTAATTGTCGATGTGGGTGGCATGGTACAGCCAGAGAAACTACCAATTTTAGAAGCTTGTACCCACTACTTAATTATTAGTTCAAAGCCAGAAGCGGTAGGTGTATGGCATGAATTTTGTCGAGATAGAGGCAATTTAATCCCTGTAGCAGTAATTCATAGTAGTTTGTCGGAGGTAGAGGAGGTGCATCGTTCAGAACCATATTTAGAAATTACAAGTGGCCCTTGGGTGCGAGGACAGGTAAAAAGTGTTTCAGAAAATATACTTAAGTATATGAAGTCAATTTTTATATCAAAAAATTAAGAATCTTTCTTAATTCAGCTGAATTCTCAGAAGATATAGGTATCTAATTCATCTATATCGTGACAATCGCGTAAAATTTGTTACATAGATAAACAATTACTTTTAGTATGAAGTTAGAATTACTCAACAAAATTGATATTGGATTAGCTTGGTGTCTGTTTTGCAACGATGCAGGTGATGACACAAGTGCAATGCAAAGAATGCGACAGCAATTGCAAGCACAAAAAGAGGTTCCAACAGAAATACTTCCCTATCTTGAACAAGTACAGGTGTTGCAAAACCTACCGTTTCCCCAGACAGTAGAGGAATTAAAAAAATATCAACAAGACTATCCACAACTTTGGAATTCTCAAATTGGCTTAGTTTATGGTGGTGTTACTAAAGTTAAGCAATACGTCTTTGAACAAACCAAACTTCCCGATATTCGCGGTGCATCGGCGCTACTCGATAGAATCAATTTAGTCGATTTGCCTGCTTTTTTTGGTAAATACGAATCGCAATGGTTGAAGAATAATTTTCCTAGTGTAGAAATAGCATTAATTCCACAATTATTAATCTATTCTACAGGTGGTAAACTGTTAGCATTTTGCCCTGCAAAGTTTATCGATGACTTAGCAAATGCTATTGAAAGACGTTATACACAAGAAACTTTAACTGCAAATTCCTGTGCTGTTGGTGCTAAGTTTAAGTTAATAGAAATGCGCTTTGGCTTACTTCCAGATCAAATTAACGAAAATACATTTTGGTTAGAAAAATATCGTCAAAATCAAAATAATGAAATTATCCAGGTATATTTTGCTCAACCTGATATTGCAGATATAGATAAGCAGTTTGAAGCGCGTAAGAGTTTTAATGAAACAGTTACTAAGCTAACTTCTTTATTTAACCAACGTCGTAGTGGAAATATTACCGCAGACAACCGCCCAACTAGACTTTATCCCGCAATATTTGAGACACATCCTTATTTAGTTAGGGACACAAGTGATAATGCTTCTGCTGTCATGCGAGTTGGGGAACTTCCTGGGGAACCCAATTTTTCTGAATCTTTAGCACGTAAACGTCTAGTAGGAAATATAGCTAAACGTAGCAATATTTCTAATAATTGGTATTACTATAGAAAATTTACTTGGCAGCCAGGAGAAAAGATATATATTGAAAGTTGGGTAGAAAAGTTTGAGAATTACTTAAAAGAAAATCAATTAGAAAATTTGTATTACGGCGATTTGCCAAAATCAGAAGTAACTGAAGCGCGTTCATTAATTGAAATTGGTAACTCAAGTCAACCCAAGGGTTTTGTTGCTTATATTTATGCTGATGGTAATAATATGGGTGGCTATATCCAAAAAATCAAATCGCCGGAGGAATATCAAAATTTCAGTAATGATGTTTCTGAAGCAACTGAAAAGTCTGTATACAAAGCATTATTTCAACATTTACATCCGCATAAATTAGGAAATATCCCAGATAAAGAGAAAGAAAAACGTAACGATAAATGGATTCATCCCTTTGAAATTATTACAATTGGTGGTGATGATGTATTTTTGATTGTTCCTGCTGATAAAGCGTTAGCTATTACTAAAACTATCTGTGAAGAGTTTGAAGAGATTCTCAAAACTAAAAGTAATGAAAGTACAACAGATAAACCTAAAAATCCATATATCACAGATGAAACTTATAATTCTCAGTTTGTACATCGCTATCATCCACCTCAGACAGAAAATCAACTGGAGGCTAAGAATAAACTAGATAATAGAAGTCAATGTAGGTTAAGTATGTCGGCAGGTGTATTAATTGCGGCTGAAGATACGCCTATTTACTATGCAGAGAAACTTACAAGTCAGTTGATGAAGTCTGCAAAGAAATATGCTAAAGAATTAAAGGAAAAAAAATACTATGGTGGAACTATAGATTTTTTAGTCATGAAAGCAGTGACAATGATTTCATCAAATGTGGGTGAATTTCGCACACAAGGTTTAATAAAAGCTGGCCCTGGTGAACAAAAACTAAAACTTTACGGCGCACCATATACTTTAGATGAAATTGGTGGAATTTTAGAAACAGCTAAGGCATTAAAAGAAGCTGATTTTCCGCGATCGCAACTTTATCAAATCCGTAGTTTACTAGAACGAGGTAAGCAAACAGCAATATTAAATTACCGTTATTTTAGAGTACGATTAAGTGATAAAAAAGCTCAGAAACTACTTAAAACTCTGTTTGATGAGGCATGGTGTAAACCAAAAGACCCTAAAAATAATGGTAATTTAGCACCTTGGATGTCTTTAAAAGAAAATAGTAAAAATAATGATAAGTCGAAAACGACCTATGAAACTATTTGGCGCGAGTTAGTAGATTTATATCCTTTTATTCCAAAAACACCTAACCCCGAACTCCTCCCTACAAACAAAGAGGAGAGTCACGAGAATACCCAAGCTTGAAACTGGTTAAAATCATAGGAAAATTTGGTGATTAGTCATGATTTTATTAAACAATTTAACTGAAAATCGAGTAACATCAATTAACCTCAGCGCAGTTATTGATACTGCATTATGTATTGGTGCAGGTGGTTCAGATGGGACACTTGCTGATAAAACTGTTGTCCGCAATGCCAAAGGACAATTAATTATTCCCGCTTCGCAGCTAAAAGGAAGATTACGTCACGAATGTGAAAAAATAATGCAAGGATTAGGATGGCAAATTTTTTTCGCACCAATAGCAAAAGAACTTTGTCCTACCCCAGCACAAGTTGATAGTAAATATCATTCAGACTATAAACTAGAGAACTATAAAGGTTATCACTGTCCGATTTCAAAAATTTTTGGTAATCCGATTTTACCATCACGAATAGTTGTTGATGATTTGATATGTGATTGGGAAAAAGATACTTTACAAGAAACGTTTCGTCCTGGGGTAACTATTAACCGTAGAAGACGTACCGCAGAAAACCAAAAGCTTTATTTTCTAGAAACTTCTCCCCCTAATTCACAATTGAAATTTCAAGGCGCAATTCACTTATTACCTGGATATCCATCCTATGCCAAAGCCTTAATTTTAGCTGGATTGCGGCATATTCATGCATTGGGTGGAAGTAAATCTGCGGGGTTAGGTTGGTTGCACTGGGAGGAACTGGAAAAACTACCTCAAGATGACTCTGCTTGGATGCAGTTACTACCAAAGATGTCAAAATGAAGCAGATTAAGTTAAAGATTACAGCAAAATCTCCACTGGCGATCGCACATAAAAAACCAGGTTCCGTCAGCGAAGCATTAGATCATATTCCCGGTTCTGTGATTCGGGGTGCGATCGCAACACAAATTTTACAACAATCGGGACAGCAGTTTACAGATTTAAGTAAGAATGGCGGAGATTTTCAGGCTTTATTTTTGGAAGATAATGCAGCTATCTTTCAAAACGCTTACCCAGCAGTTGCTAAAGTTGTCGATGAGTCTAACTCTAAAAAGGAAACCATTAATCAAATAGTTGATGATGTGGTAATGATATTACCCGCAACTGCTGTTAGTTCTAAAACAAATCCTGGTTTTCTTCCTACTAAAGGTAACGGGGTTTTTGACACTCTAATTGACCGTTTTTGTGCAGAAGCATTCAACTTTACTTATGAACCGAATTGTCCCAAAGATTTAGGACGAGTTGAACCTTATGGTGGGTTTTACAGTAAAAGTAGTGACGACAAGCTTAAATATAAATATCGCAATCATTCTGTAAATACACGCTTTTTAACTCGTGTGGGTATTAACCGTCGTCGCTCTACTTCTCAAGAAGAGATTCTTTATAGTATTGAAGTTTTAAATGAATCTTTCTTAAAAAATCCTCAAGCGAAAGTTAAACATTGGGAAGATTATGTTTATCGTAGTTCAATTTTAGTTGAGGATGAAGAACTTGCTGATAAACTAGCTGCTTTTGTCAATCGTCATTCTAATACATTTCGCTTAGGTGGTGCAACTTCTCGCGGGTTAGGTAAAGTGACAATAAAAGCAGATATCAATGATTATTGCACAGAAATAGACACAAGAATTGATAAATTTAATCATACACTCAAAGAGCGTTGGAGTCTTTACGAATCAGTTTTTGGTAGTCCTCAAGAAAATCTCTTGAATGGTCGTACTTTTTTTACACTTGATTTACAATCTGACGCTATTCTTTTAGATAATTGGCGACATACAACTGTAATTACAGAAATAATGCTCAAAAAATTTGCCAAAGTTACTGATATACCATTAAAGCTAGAAGTCGCCTATAGCAGTTATGATAATCGCTCTGGGTGGAATTCTGCTTGGGGACTAATGAAAGATATGGAGTTAGTTATCAATCGTGGTGCAGTATATTTATTTAGTACTGATAAACCAGAATTATGGCTAGATAAGTTAAAAAAAATAGAGTTTTGGGGAGTAGGCGATCGCACTTCTGAAGGCTTCGGACAAGTGCAAATTTGTAATGAGTTTCATAGTATATTGCGAGGTAATCTAGCATGAGTCAAGCTGCTGAACAGCATCAAGAACAGCAAGTTCAATTAAAAATTCAAAAAGGCATTCGTCAAGTTGAAGACCAATTAGTAATCTGGATTCAAGAGGCTTTAGATAATAGACAATCTTATGGTGATTTAGAAGAATCTCAATTTCGTAATTTATTACGAGTTGCAGATACCACAGATAGTCCGGAGGTAATTAAAAATTTTCTTCGTTATCAGGTAGGACGTGACAAAAAATGGGGTCGAGGCCAAGAATCGCTAGCAGAAAAAATAGTTAGTGATATTGGTACAGAAAGTAAAGGTGGTCGTTTAGTACAGTTAGCAGAAAGTATTGCTAAAGAAGCTGATTCATCTGATATTAAATTAGTATGGATTGAATTAATTCGGCGCTATCTTGGTTATGGTAGTCGCCATCTCAAATATTTACGAGATGGCAAGACAAATTGAATTTCTTATACATTGAAACTATGTTTGAAATATTTAAAAACCGCCTAGAAATAACAGGAACTCTTTGGACAGTCACCGCATTACGAATTAGCGCCGGACGCTCTACTGAACCTATTGGTTCTGATTTACCTGTGATTAAAGATGCTTTGGGTAGACCATTAATACCAGGTTCTAGCTTTAAAGGTGCGTTGCGATCGCGTCTTGAAAGTTTCTTACGTGGAATTGATTCTAGTTTAGCGGAAGACCCTGCAAATTTTATCAGCATAGAAAGAAATAAATTGGTTCAAACCTACAAAGAACGGTATCAAAATGATGATATTGCTTTAACACAAGCTTTCTTAAAAATTACTGATGCAGTTTCTCATTTATTCGGTTCACCTTGGATTGCTAGTAAATTTCAAGTGCGAGATTTAATAGTGGTTTCTAACACCTGGTTTGGACAATATCAAGAAAGAGATGGTGTAGCCATTGATAGAGACACTGAAACAGCCGCAGATGGGAAACTCTACGATTTTCAGGTAGTTCCAGCCGCGACACAATTTGAGTTTAAGGCTGTAGTCGAGAATGCAGAACCTTGGGAACTGGGACTGTTGATGATTGGTTTACACCAGTTTGAAACCGAACAAATACCTTTGGGTGGAGGGCGATCGCGTGGCTTGGGTGTCGTTAAACTAGAAATTGACAAGATGTACTGGCTTGATGTCAATAACGATCCAGAAAAATTACTCACATACCTCCAAGAATTGGTAAACAGCAATCCAGGTGAGAAACTACCAAGCCATCAAGATGTTAAAGAATTAACTTTGAAAGAAGATTGGACGAACTCGCTGATCAATTATTTAAGAGAAAATAAAGCTAAGACTCATACAACCGAAGCAACACAAAATTCTTGAGGAGGTTAATATGGCTTTCAGTAGTTTCAAAACCATTGGTGAAGTTCTTAAAGCGTTCCAAGTAACTTACACCGAAGCAAATTTTATTAGTGAAATTACTTTTACCGTTTCTGATTATTTTCGTGAAGATTTAGAACTAATGATGCGGGATGCAGTTGTTGACAATTCAGAGTTTGCTATCTGCGAAAATCTCATTTATCCCGTTATCAAAGAAGTTTGGAAAATCTATCGACACCATTTTATTTTATGGAGTCACCAATCGTTGAATTATGACGAAAAATTATCTGGCTTTCCTGAATATATTTTAGCTAAACGTTCTCCATTAGGAAAAGTTGTATTTGACAAACCATACTTCATTTTAGTAGAAGCAAAGCAAGATAACTTTGAAACAGGTTGGGCGCAATGTTTAGCAGAGATGATTGCTGCTCAAAGATTAAATGGAGAATACCCAATCACTATCTACGGAATTGTTTCTAATGGCGGAGTATGGCAATTTGGTAAGTTAGAAGGTAATTTTTTCACAAAAAATATTACTCCGTTCACTATTTATGAACTAGATAAATTATTTGCTATCGTTAACTTCGTCTTCCAACAATGCGAAGTACAACTAAATAATTTAGTAGCAGCTTAATTTGCAATAGGTCATTAACTAAATATAGTCATGCACAAAAGATTTGTTAATCACTGCACTATTAACTTAACCCTAATTCCTGACGGGCCGATTCTTATTAAATCGGATAAACAAGGAGCAGATCCCACTAAACCTGATATGGAATTTGTGGAAACCTATCATGCTGGTGGACGTTCTATATATTTACCTGGAAGTAGCTTAAAAGGTGCGATTCGCGCCCATGCAGAGCGAATTGTGAGGACGGTGGGTGATGAAAAACCCAACTCTAAAAAATTACTTTGGGCTAATGATCCGTTAAGTGATAAATATGATTATCTCAAAACTAGAGATGGTAAAGATTTACCTGCACCAGATATTTACAAACTATCTAGTTTTACTGATCAAATCTTTGGTAATACTTCTATTGCCAGCAGATTGAGAATTGAAGATGCTTATCCAGATAAGTCTCAGCCTCTCAAAATTGAAGAACGTAATGGCGTAGCAATTGATAGAGTTTTTGGTTCAGTAGCAGTTGGGCCTTTCAATTATCAAGTTTGTACGGCTGGGGAATTTAAAACTAAAATTCATTTAAAAAACTTCACTCTCTCCCAATTGGGTTTAATTGGTTTAGTATTGCGAGATTTAAATGACGGTTGGTTTGGCTTGGGTTTTGCTAAATCTCGCGGTTTGGGTACGGTAAAGGTTGAATATAAAAAAGCTGTTGTGCAATATCCTGGTTGCATACTACGGAATGGGCGAATTCACAGCTTGAAAGGTAATCAAGATTGGTCGAATACCATGCTATTAGGTGCTGGTGAATTTGTTGATGATGCAGATGTTTATGGGTTTCCAAAACTTGATTTTCAAGATACACCTGTTGCTGCGGGAGAAATGGATTTTGGTTTTGGAGTTCAGTTAATTTGGCATGAAGGTAAAATCACAGATTTATTTGAACGTGCTGTGAGGTCTTGGAAAGATTTATTGTTAAGTACAGCAAGATAGTTTAGTTTAAAATTTATCTATAAAAATGCAAATAGAAGAAATGAAGCCTTTTGTTGGTGTTGGCAAAGAGTTGTTCTCAAGATTAAAACTGCAAAGTTTAATTACAAAACTTGCAATTGAACCTAGTTATTACTTTTTGCGTTGGACTCACAAAGTTAGTGGAATTCGAGAAGAACAACCTACCGAAATTGACTTTCCTATGATGGAAGGGCAAATGTTCAATCACAAATATGAACTCCGATGGAAACTACAACACAATAATCTTTATGATGTTCTGTTATTAAGTATTGCAGGTGATTATTCTGATTTCACACCTGTAGGCCATAGCTGGAAAATAGAACCAAATAATCAAGAAAAATTCCCCTACTATGCATATCCTGCTTATGGGTATCCTCGCAATGAAGTGCGCTTTCCTAAAGAATTTATTTATTCAAAAACTCTTAATGTACGGATTGAGGAAAATGATAAAAGTAAGCCAGTTTTAGCACAAAGATATTTTATTGATGGCGAAACATCAGCAGTGCAATTTGTTGCTTTAACCCTAGAAGGAGAACATAAATGACTATTAATCGTCCGCAACAGCGTCAACAAGACGAAATTGCACCAAAACCCTATGAATTTGTTTCCTTCCCCAAAGAACCGCCTACAAAACAGCGTCCAGTGGGACATCATAAGTACCGCACTGATAGGCTACATGGTGCGTTATCTTTGCGTTTAAAAGTGCAAACCCCTCTCCATGTCTCCACTGGCGTTGTTGTCATGGGTAGCGATGTTGGTAACAACCGCATCCCTTTAATTAAAACTATGGTGCAGGATGTTGATCAAAAGTTGTCTATTCAAGGTAGTTCACTTAAAGGTTGCATTCGCGCTGTTTATGAAGCAATTACTAACAGTACCTTGGCGATAATTACCTCTAGATATCGCGATCGCATACCCTCAGAACGTCTACCCTGTAAAAATAAAGAACAACTCTGCCCCGCATCGCAACTATTTGGCGCATTAGATTGGCAAGGCTTGCTGGAATTTAGCGATGCCAAATGTGAAAGCATCGGTTTTACCACTGGTTTTATGCCGTCATTGTACCGCCCTCGTCCCGACGAACGACGTGCGTATTTTACCCAAGGTCGTGTAGCAGGGCGTAAATTTTATTACCATACAATTAGAGCTATTGATAAAGGACAAAATGCTGGCATCCCAGTACAGCAGGCAGGTAGAGAATATATTTTTACAACCAAATTACATTTCAAAAACCTGAAATCAGAAGAATTAGGCACTTTATTAATTGTTTTTGGACAAGATCCAAAGCATCCAATTGCTTTGAAGGTGGGAGGTGGAAAGCCTATTGGTATGGGAACGATGACAGTAACAGTGTTTGAAATTGAACAAGCGGATAATTTGCGCGATCGCTACACTTCCTACACCCTTCCAGAAAGTAACCGTCTCACGGGTGAAGCTTTACAAAAGTATATACAACAGCAAATTCAAGCTGCATATTCATCCCGTTTAGTACAAACTGAACAACTCCAGCAGCTGACAAATATACTGCGCTTTCCTAGCGATCGCGAACCCCCATCTGGAATGTATTAATTATGACTATGAATGAAGAACAATGGCATACAGCACATAAAATTGCCCAAACATTAGTCAAAGATAATACAGATGTCAACGAGTTAAGTAAAGCCGTTGCTTATCTCCGCGCCTCTGTAAACCAGCCAAATGCTACTTCCAAGTTTTTCCAATACCTAAAAACTCTCATCAGTAATGGTAGACAAATTGGACACAGCAGTAAAACTATTGATTATTACCGCAGTATCGAGAAAGCTTGTAGCTATGCTCTTAAAGGCGTAAGCGATGCTTATACCATGCTGCAAATTTTAGGCTGGGTATCACGCCTGATGCGTTATTACAAAGATGCTGGTGTACCAATTGGGGAAATTGCACCTCCGACAACGCCTGTTTTCGAGTCAGCACGTCAAGCGGAAATTGCTAAAGTTGCTCAATCGCAAAACTTCCAAGTTGAGCAAATTATCGCAGCTAAAGTTACCAAAATCAATGGTAACAAAGTCACCTATGAAATTTTGGGGACGATTAAGTTAACTGAGAAGGAACCGAAGCAGGCTAGTTCTCTCCATGAAGGACAGACGGTAAAGGTGAAAATTTTGTCTGTTAAGGATGATGGGAGCATTAAGAGTGTTAAGTATACTTAGCTTGTAGTTTTCGTATAAAAATATTGCGGAATTTGATGATATTGGCAGTAAAATTCCGTATAATCAAGGTATAAGTTTTTAGAGGTTAGATTATGACTGAATCAAACTCAAACTTCAAAACAGGATTTGACTCTTATTCTGCATGGACGCATTGTGAATCTTTTCAACAAAAATACAAAACTGTTACTCAGTCTCAAGTAACACTCCAGATCCTTACTTGTTCTCCTATTTCCCTGGCTTTAAATCCTACTTTCATCATTAAAGTAGTCTAACAACAAGCCTGCTTGATTATGGTTAAGCTCTACTTCTTGTAGAGCTACCATAAAATTTAGAGAGAGAAAATCCCGTATTAACTACAGCATTTAACTCTCTCGTTTTTAGATAAAGTAGAGGTTAAAAGTAAATATGAGTCAAGAAGAACCAAACAAAGTGTTATTTGTTACAGGTGTGCGTGTAGCAATTGATGAGGAACATAGGATATTAATAGCAGGAATGCTATCAAGAAGTCCATTTGAGGAAGATGAGCAAAAAGCATCAACTGGACATCCAATAAATTTTGCGTTTACTCGACAGCACGCAGCATTTTTGAGAGACAGACTAGATGAATTTTTAAAGGCATAAGGATGACATATATTAGGAGTTCAACGTCGGAAAATTTATTACTCAAATTTGGTAGGGAAGTTGAAATTAAAACTAATTGGAGTAACCCTAGTTCGTCTCATTTACACTTAGTTACTTCCGAAAAAGCAAAAACTTCTAATTTGATTCCTCCTGAAATACAAAAATTAGTTGAAGACTTAGTTGAAAAAATAGAAGGAGTACAAAGAGTTATAGCAGTAGCTACAAGTTTCCCAGATATTCATTGGGTCGATTTTCAGATCATGCTGAAAGCAGATATCGAATTATCAGATGAAAACTGGGATAAAATTCAGGATATGGTAATTGACTGCGAATGGAAATTAATAGATGATTCTGCTGAAGAATGGTATTTTCGTCCTCAGATAGTAGAGAGATTTTATTTACTGGGAGATGCAAAAATAGCCGATTCTGACGAAAAAAGACATATAGAGGTAGTAAGTAAACCAAAAATTTGGTCAATTAATTCTCCTGACTTCATTGTGCTTTAATTACCTCTAGTTCCGCGCCAATAAATCATGACCGATGAACGCTACCTTGTGCAAGCTCAAAGCAATGAAAATGCAGCACGCAGTACTGAGAGTGCTTATCCTGATTGGACAGTAACTATGTGCTTTTACGCAGCATTGCACTGGGTAGAGTATTATGCTTCTAAAAGCGGAGATGATATATCAACTCAATTTCCTGAAAAATCTCCCCATGACTCTCGCCGAGGCTATGTTCGTCAGCTTGCAAAGAAACTAGATAGCAGGGAATTGGAGAAACTTTATAACGATTTGGAAAGCGCGAGTCAAAAAGCTAGGTATTTAGAAGGTAGAGGTATAAAATATATAAGTGCAATAGATTATTTTAAAAGTCACCAATCAGAAGTTAATGAATCTTTTAAGAAATTACAGCAGATAAAAGATATCTTAATGAATAAGTTAAAATAGTTGGTATGTACAATTTCTCGCAAGGGAACGGAAACAAACACTCGTCTTATGCTGAATAGGAATCAAATCAATTCAAGATTGATTCCCTGCAACGGCGAAAATATTAATCCGTGAGATGCTGGATAATTATATTAATTAATTTCCCATCTCTCTTCCCCCCAAGGGGACTAAAAGTTAGATATGATATTTTTTCAGATTTTTCACTCATACACTGAGGCTTAAGGAGAGCGATCGCTTTTCCTGCTCAGTAATCAGGGCTTGCTGAAAAAGTATTAAATAAGTTGAAAATCGCAAGTCATCGATAAAGGAACCCCTTGTGAGGTGCGTCGGGGTGCAGAAGTTATGGAAAGATTACCTAAATATTCCCACACAAGTGGGCTTAGAGGATGTTTAAAAGTTTTGGGCGAATATAATTCGCTACTACACAAGCGAAGTCCACCTCCTTTGGAAAACACGGAAAATCGAGTTCTTGAAACCCACGGAGGTGGGTTTTGTCTGTATAGTCGCGATTTCTAATCGCCTATTTTAGTATTAATTTAGACTTTTCAAACAACCTCTTAGCTCGACTTTATCCATTTTCCGGCAACGCGATCGCATATGCTAAAACCCTCATGGTGTCTAGCTCCTGACTTTTAAGATTTCATCAAAACTAGTGACGTAGGGAAAAGTTTTTGCCACAAAGCCAGAACTTCTGCCAGATAAGAAGGATTACATTCTTTGATTTGGATAAAGTCGAGCTTAGGCGATCGCTTAATGAGTGCTAGTCTTAACTGCACGCATATATTGAGATATTACAAATAAATTATGTGTTTTCCTCACGCATCTGTCCCCTTACCCATTCCCTAATTGCCTGTCGAAAAACTCGTCTTCCTGCCATGCGGTATTTTTCAATAAGCGATGGAATTTCTTGAATGTTTAGATTAGGAAACACTAAGCTTGTTTCTCTTTCGAGATATTCGTTGTTTTGCAACTGATAAATTTTTATTTGTCCAGCATCATAACACCAAATTTCAGGTACACCTAACCGCACATAAATGGGAAAGCGATCTAAAGATTTACTAGTAACATCAATTTCTAAAGCTAAATCGGGTGGAGGGTCTTGATTTAAATCAAACTTGAGTTTACCTCGAATTAATGCTTCATTTTGGAAGTAAAAACAATTATCAGATTCTATTCCAGCCTTTTTGAGTTCTCGTTTCCAGGTAGTTGAGCCATAACACTCATAATCTAGCTCTAAAACTTCAGCCATATCTTTGATGATGTCACCAATTATTTCTTTGTAATATTCGTGTTCTGGTAATGGTGTCATAATCTCTAATGTGCCATCATCATAAGCTATCCTAGCGATACGGCTTTCCCCTAAGTCTATTAATAAATTCTCAAATTGTTGCCAACTGATATTGTAGAGAACTACCCGATCAGCGCGACGCTCGGTTAACAGCATAACTCCTCGCAAAATCAGTCAGTAATCAACAATAGCCAGTCATCAGTGAGGAATTAAAGATAAATTTTCCAACTCACAACTGATAACTGATTATTTTTAGAATAAATTCTAATTTATTCTATCAATAGTAGACAAATATACTACAATCGTTACAAATAATTTAAGTCAAATCCCTTTAAATCCCATGCTATTTTCTAGTTCTTGTTTCGTTGGAGTCATGCCACGCGTAGCCTGACGACGATTGCCAATTTGGCTAATAAATATACCAACTAAAATCAAGCTACCACCGATATATTGTGCAGAGGTAGGGGCTTCATTTAATATCAAATAAGCTGCTAGAATGCCTACAATAGGAACAAAAGAACTAGCTAAGGAAGCTGTAGACACAGTAGTAGCTCTTAAGCCTCTAACCCAAAACGACTGACCCAATACCACAATGATGGTACCGTAGAGAAACATCCACTGCCATAAAAAAGGTGAGAAGACACCCATAAAATGGTCGCTGCCATACAATATTAAAGCCAGGAAGAAAAACACTACAGTTCCTAAGGCAGTACGAAAAACACCATAAATTCCCAAGGGGATATCAGAGAGTTGAGTTTTACTCACAACAGTAGCAATAACTAGAGCCACGGCCCCAGTGGCTGCTAACAGTTCTCCTACACCTAAATGAAAGCCCCCCAAATTCATCATGTTTGCTGTTGGGGTCTGAAGGATAATAGTTAGAGTAACACCAATAAAAGCTGCGATCGCTCCCACAACTTCCCAAATATTTACCCTCTCTCGCAATAACCAAACTGATAAAGCCAACGTTAAAGGAGGTTCCAGCCGTCCAACCAAAATGACATTATTGACCTGAGTCAGTGCTAAAGCCTGGAAAATTAAGCCAGGGGCTAGTGCCCCTGCTAGAATTGAGACTACTATTAAACTTAACCAATCTTTACTTGAGAGTTGTTGAAAAAATGTTTTGTTCAACTGTCGCCAATGAATTAATATTAGAACCATCAAGGCACAGAGATTTCCCACAAACAAAACATTACACAGAGAAATCGGATTGCGATCGTCTATAAAATGTTGGGCACCTATTTCTGTCAGCTTGCGGGTAACTGCACTAGATGCACCAAAAATTAGAATTGCTAACCAGAGATAAGTTTGACCTGGTATTTTGTAAATAAGATGTTTTTTCGTTCTGGTCACAATAACACCACTACAATATAATTCGTAATTCGTAATTTGTAATTCGTAATTAAAGAGGATACAGAACAAGCATCATAATTTTTTAGTGGTAGTCTTTAATAATTGGGGGTTTGTATGCTCCAGTCATAATAATTATGAATTACATGTTATTTTGACATAATCACAAATAGCTGAGAAAACGCTGAATTTAAACTAAATTTTTTCAACCAATAGATTCAGGAAATTTATAGCTGAGTTTCATATCAGCCTCAGTGCGAACTGAGATACTTTGAGTTGTCAGAGGATCAAAGTTCAGGAGACACAAATGAAACTGGCTTCATCGTTGCTTACAAGTGTTGCCCTCGCTGGAATGCTAACAGTTTGGAATGTTCCACTTCAGGCTGTAAATCCTTCACTAGTTCAAGCATCAGCTGAGGAAATGAAAGATTCTACAGGTTTGACTACTCAACAAAAAATTGACTTACTAACCAAGAATAAAGGTCAAATTGGTAGTGGCGATCAGTTACGTCGTTTCTTTTTTGGTGATCTGCTGCCGATCGCAGTTCAACCCGGTGGTGCAGGTATGGTAGTCAATCTTTACAATAAAACCAATAATATCACGATCGCTTATTGTGCAACTTACGATGTGGTGGTTGCACTGAAAAAGGGTAAAGTCACTGCTTTTCCCGCCAGTGAAGTTAAATAAAGGGAACAGGGAACAGGGAATGCTAAGTGAAACAAGGATTTCTTCGTCCACAACGGGCAATCTTCTCTTCGAGACGCTCCGCGTAGCAAGATCCCGAAGGGTACGCAGCGAGGCGTAAAGCCTACGGCATAGCTTCGCTTAGAGCGTAGCCCAACCCAGTTGGCTTTAAACTTTTACATTTTTCGTAAATAAGACCTTGCTTTACTTGTCAGGTAAGGCAAGGTCTATCTATCTATCAACGATACATCAAATCAGTTATCAGTTGCATTAGTAACTGTTCCTATTCCCTGTTCCCTCTCATTTGTATCCTCTACCTACATACTCCCTAATAAGTTGTTGTCTTTCTGGCGACCAATTAGACTGCGGTTGTTGTGTAGGTTGTTGTTGTAAGCCTGAATTGCCATAATTGCCGTATCCCCCTGGAGCTATGGGAGTGGCAAAATTTTGAGTTGGAATCTGGTTAGCGTAGGGTGTAATGCTAGTCGGTGTTGCTTGAGTTGGAATCTGGTTAGTGTAGGGTGTAATGCTAGTCGGTGCAGTAGAGTTAACTGGCGGTGTCACTGGTGTAGCATTAAGTAATGCTTGACCTTTATTGAAATTACCATAGGAATTCTCTGGTAAATTTGCCCCTGTCGGAGTGTAGCCTGCCCCCATATTTAATCCAGTGTTGGGTACTACAGTCGGATTGGGTGAGGTGTTAGTTGGTGGTGTTAATGTTGCTCCACTGTTAGAAATTCGACCCAAGGTATTTGTTTGAGTGGAAGTAACACCATTAAAGCCGGATAGCTTCTGGCTAGGAAGTTCGTTAAGCGCTGTTTGCAGAGGATTGAGATCAGCAGGATTTTGATTTTTGTTGGTTTGATTGGTAAATCCAATTCCTGAACTAGGGGATGTTGATAATAGCGCTGCTTGTTCAGAAGCTTTCGTTAACGAATTTACGCCTAAAAACGGGCTTTTGTTGCCGCCATTTATGCCAACTTGCAATAGATTGTCTGCTTGTAGCACAAAAGGATTATTCACCTCTAGCGGAGGTGTATTATTTATGCCTAAACCAAGATTTGACTTGGTATCACTAGCAGCAGATTTTTGTTTTTTAATTGCATCCTCAATAAACCCTTTGGTTTTTTTATCGTCAGTGTTTTCCTGGGGATTATTTAGGGTGGTAGAGAGGTTAGCTTGCTCAACATCATTAAACAAGACCGGTAAATTATCAATGTCTGCCGCGATCGCTCTATCTTCTGCTGATAAGGAAGTATCAGTAGGCTTTTGTGCAGCTTTTTGGCTGTTTTTCTGATCACTTGCAACTTCTAGTCTTGACGAGTATTCCCAAATTACTAGTCCTACTACAGATAAAAAAATTGCTGTTCCCCAAAAAGCAGGTTGTCCCAAATACCGTAACCTGGCTTTGAAATAGCGTAAATAAGCGGGAGGATAATGACGGCGTCGCATAGTTAAATAATTGAGATTTACTTAAAATTGGTAATTTATAGAGTTGAGGGCAACGACTACTCTACTCAACTGGATAGTGATTTAATCCTAACTTTTCAATCATAAATAGTCATTAGTCATTGGGAATTGGGAATGGGGAATTGGTGTATTTGTTATTTCTACTCCCTACCTCCCTCATCTCCCTCATCTCCCTCATCTCCCTCATCTCCCTCATCTCCCGCGCCCCAGGCAGCGCGGGGTGAGTTTCACAAGACGCTCAGCGGGAACTTGTTTGTGATATCAAATTAGAGTCCCAGGTATAGAGACCAATTTGGTTGGGAACCCTAGAGAATCTCCCTATCCGATAGCCTCTAGATAACTCATTCAAAACCTTATTTTTGATTTCTCTGAGTTGCTGTGCATCTAGTTCTCCATAGATACCATCGATGACTTCAGCTACGGTAAAAATTCTGCCGGGATTTTGTTGCAATAGAGAAGTGATGGCATCAATCAAAAATTGACCCTCAAAAACTTTGAGCATCGGTACTACTATTGTCTTCGGTGGCACAAAGGATTTTTTCTTTTTATGTTTGACACTCCCAGAAGCGTCATTCTTTTTATTGGGAATTACCAAACTTAAATCCAGCGTGTAACAACCTGGCTCTTCGGGAATAGCTGCCCAGTAATTTCTTTCTTTACCCTGTGTCAGGGAGGATTGAACTCTACCTTTAACTACTTTAAACAGATTTGGCTCTAATTCTCCATATAGCGATCGCACAATGAAATCTATATGACATACAGTGCCAATGTATTCTTGCAACAGTTGTTTTATGGCTTCCATCCGAGTTGGAGTTTGATATTGGGGTAGCATAGGAACTTCTGCCACCTTCGTTGAGCCATCATAATTCTCTGAAGATGCTGTTACAGCTTGGCTTTGTTGTGTGTCAACAGTAACAGCAGCAACGGGATTATCTATCTCCAATTTGTCTGAGTCTTTGAGTTCTGATTGCACAGACTCAACCAAGTCAATATCAGAAATGTGATCGTGCCCAGAGAGAAACCGAGGATTGGGGGTTGTATCAACCGCTGTCAATGTTGAAATCTGGTTGTTGTTATTTAAAAAAGACCAGTTAGACAACAATGCTTCTACATGGTCAAGCTGCGATCGCGCCTGCACAAACAGACGTTCGTACTCTTCTGTCAGACGAGCATAGTAGTCTCGCAATTCCAATAAGGGAGAGAGGAAATCTTTCGGGGGTGGTTCTAATTGTCCTTTTTGAGTCATTAGTCTTCACTCAATCTAAATCACTAACACTTTTGTAAGTCATTGGCCTGGGTTTTGCTTTTTGATTTGGTTGTAAAGATTTTTTAGGTGGTTGGGGAGGACGACATTTTTCACAATACAAGGGTCGAGTACCGAAAGTCTCACGGGTTGTAGCTTGGTTGCACTCTTTACATAGAAAGTGAAAGACACGAGTGTGAATCTCTCTTTTATGCGCCCTGACAGTATATTCTCTAACATCAATGATTTTACTTGCCATAATCAGGAATTCTGAATTTTCGTCGTATCAATGTTTTATCAATATAGCTATTCAAGCAAATGAAACTGCATCAGTGTGTGTTCACATAGAAGTTTTATTTCCAAGTGAGTTGGCGCTGTAGGCGGCAAGTACTCTAGTGTCACTGTTTTGCTCTTGGCTTTTTGCAGCGTAGAGAAGTTCCTTCCAGATGCTCCAACTACAACAAAATCTCTCACAATAATGCTATTGCAATTACTCAAGCACTATATCTAGCAATAAACCCGCCAAGAGGAGGCAAGTAGAGACTGGGTTGGCTGGATAAGACTACTTTTACACAACAGTGTCTTGAAAACCTTTGGAGTACTCAAATAGACTGTAGAAATCTTACCAAAGTATTCACGCTTCAGCCCCTAAATTTCATTATATGGGGACGAATTTTATTAACTTAAATTTAGGCGCAGACGATATTGATCACGATCACCAGAAAATTTGGGGTTAGGATGTGCGATCCTGTTCACTTTTCCTTTTTTTTGATTCACCAAGTCAAATCATCTCCAGTGTGTCCAATTGCCCATGATATAAAGTACCCCACTCTCACTTTTAGCCCCTCTATCACGAGGAATAGGAGAATGGGGATTAGGGGAATTGGGAATTGGTTCCTCCCCTGCTCCCCCTACCTCTTCTCAGATGAATCGAATTTTTTACGTAATTACTACATGTAGATTGGTTAAAAGTTGAAACTAAAACAGCCAAGATTGTATCTATATATTCAAATTCCTTACTCAAAAAGCTCAGAAGCAGATCCTTATGGAGTCAGAATTCTGATGCAATTTTCTCTTGGACTCAAAAAGCCAAGTAAGTGTCGATGTCTGCTGACACAATCTGTGGCTGACATCGACATTTAACTAACTCACCTGACTGGGTGAGGGTATTATTATCTTATTTGATAATAATACTATTGTTGATAACGGTAGAGTTTAATTTTTTAAGGAGAAAGCATATGTCTTGTTTAGCCAAAACAAGTCATTTATCGAAGTTAATGGCTTTTGCCGCTTGTGGTACTCTCTTAACGACATTTCCTATAAATACACATGAATCTTCTGCTTTCGCACAAGAGATTGAGCCTACGGCTACGCCTTCACTTATATCTCAAATTGAAGTCGATAACTACAGAGGTGACTACCAAACAAGAAGACTCAGAGCTGAGTCGGGGCCAGATAATAGAGGGCGTTGGCGATTTTATAAGCCAGATGATGTATCTCGTGATGCAATGCAAGCGCAAGGTTGTACCGATGTTGGTGGTGGTGGAGCAAATTGGCGCTGCCCGCGTCGTATGATCAGGGTAGAAGTAGGTGGTGATGATCGATGGCGTCCTGATGATAATGATTATCGCTCTAGCCGCAGACTTAGAGCTGAGTCAGGGCCAGATGATAGAGGGCGTTGGCGATTTTATAAGCCAGATGATGTATCTCGCAATGCAATGCAAGCACAAGGTTGTACTGATGTTGGTACTAGTGGGGCGAATTGGCGCTGCCCGCGTCGTGTGATCAGGGTAGAAGTAGGTGGTGATGATCGATGGCGTCCTGATGATAATGATTATCGCTCTAGCCGCAGACTTAGAGCTGAGTCAGGGCCAGATGATAGAGGGCGTTGGCGATTTTATAAGCCAGATGATGTATCTCGCAATGCAATGCAAGCACAAGGTTGTACTGATGTTGGTACTAGTGGGGCGAATTGGCGCTGCCCGCGTCGTGTGATCAGGGTAGAAGTAGGTGGTGATGATCGGTGGCGTCCTGATGATAATGATTATCGCTCTAGCCGCAGACTTAGAGCTGAGTCAGGGCCAGATGATAGAGGGCGTTGGCGATTTTATAAGCCAAATGATGTATCTCGTGATGCAATGCAAGCGCAAGGTTGTACTGATGTTAGTACTAGTGGGGCGAATTGGCGCTGCCCACGTCGTGTGATTAGGGTAGAAGTTGAAGGTAGACGCTACTAGTGTGGTCTAGCAACTCAAAATTGACGGGTTGAAGTTGACGCGGTGAGTCCAGTGAGTAACAGCACTACCAACTTGCATGAGGGGACTCTGACAGGTGTAGGTTTTTAATATTTTGCGTTTTGATCAACGCGGTGATATCAAGTTCGGGTAATTACTTATTATTAAAATTTCTCCCTGTCCCCGCGTCCCCGCGTCCCCGCGTCAGCCCTAACGATAAGTCTTCAGACAAACATGATACGAGAGGCTAAAACCCCACTTTCAAAGTGGGTAGTTTAGTTTCTCTTGTTTCCTGTTCCCTGTTTCCTTTCAATTGGTAACTATTTACCAAATAGGGTGCGATACATCAGGCGATAAATGTCAGTATTATCAACAGTTCCATGAAGTAGCTGAGCATTTAAACCGTGTGCTTTAGAAACGATCGCACCACTATTATCCCCAAAACCTGACCAGGCGATCACAAAGGGAAAGCGTTTACCGAGTTTATCGGGGGCAGAAACAAATGGTAAGGTACCAGTCCCTTGTTTACCATCCCAAGGTGCGCCATTTTTACCTTTTTCAGGCAGGGGTTTGTCTAAGGGAAAATCTTTTTCTGTAGCCCCTACTACTTCTAAGCCGCCAGCGTCACTATCTGCGGTGGTAACTAAAAGAGTATTGGGGTTTTTTTGAATAAATTTCATTGCAACCCCAACTGCATCATCAGCTCGTTTGACTGCTTCTATGCAACCAACAGCATTATCAAAGTTACAAAAGTTATCGCTTCCTTCTTCTTCTAACACGATGAAGAAACCATTGCGATTTTGGGACAAAATGCGTAAAGTCACCTCTAACTGTTCAGTAACTGTGGGCGCACTGGGTACATATAGCGGTAAACTTTGCTTTTTTAAGTTTTCCTCAGATTCATCGTTATATGTGTCGTCGGCAGCAAAAATCCCCAAAACTTTTTTGGTGTTGGCTGGTAATTTGAGTAATTCCTCGCGGGTGTAAACAACTTTGTAACCTTTGCTTTGAGCGAGTTTGACTAGATTCAGACCATCGGTGCGCTGACTTTGTTCAGCACTGCTATGTCTTCCTGCTGTGCCTTTAGGAAGATACCAGACTTCGCCGCCACCTAAAATGATGTCTGCACCAGACTCAACTATTTGTTTGGTGATGTCTGCAAAGTTACGACGATTGGCCGATTTGGCTAAAAACGCACCTGTTCCTGGTTCGGGGATGATCCCAGAGTTGATGATTGCGGTTCCCTTGCGGGCGGCGATCGCTTCTTCCATAATTGTTTTAGGTTGGCCAGACAGTGCCACTATCGGTTTACCTGCTTCATCCAAACCAAAAGAGTCAGCATTTACCTTTACTCCTGTGGCGTGAGTCACTGCACCTCCGTTGGAAGTTGCTGTTAATTGGTCTTTCATATGCCCCAAATAGACAGCGAGATTTGACATTTTATCCCAATTGAGCCTACCATCTGGGCCGTAATAGAGCATCCGCGCTGCCCCCCAATGAGCTGCACTAGTGCCATCTGGGTGAATAAATATTACATTTCCTGAGCGGGAGTTAGTATTCGCTGATATTCGTGGTATGTAACTGAAAGCGAATATGACAAAAGACAAAATTATCAAAACAATAATTTTTCGATTAAGTAACTTTAACATGGCGTATGTGTAGCAGTTTGACGAGTTTTTCGGTTGTTACTGAAAAAGATAAATCAAGATGCGATCGCTTTGATATTAAATAATTCGTAATTCGTAATGACGCGACGCTCCTGTGTCGCTCTAAGCGAAGCTATGCCGCAGGCTTTACGCTGACGCTCGAGGACTCGCTACCGCTTCGCTAACGCTTCGCTAACGCTAACGCTATCGAGGACTCGCTACCGCTGCGCTAACGTAATTCGTAATTAAGCGAAGAGATATTTTTTCGCGTTTTATTTTTGCCTCATCCTGCTGAAAATCGTTCAATCAAGACACAAATTATCTGAGGGTTGATTACTTTGACAGCCTTCATCATCTATTGAAAAAAATCAGTACATTCAAAAGAAGTTAGCCATCCACGGGGAGACACCTGCAAATATTTGTGTGGCTACTGAAAGTACTGTTTCTGTAGCCTGGAGTTTTCCTGATAACTGCAATTGATAGGGAGTAAACAAGCTTGTATATAGTGGTGCTAATCCTCTGATATCTAATTGCAATTCACCTTTACCACCTGTTCTCACTTCGCCATGTCCATTGGCAACAGAGAGAATAAATTTACCGTTATTGCTAGTTAATAAATCATCTTTGACTTCGAGGTGTAGTTCGGTTTGAATTCCCGGTGGATAACCTCGTAATTCCAAAGCCTTGACTACATCTATCACCCGCAGCATCCAGCGCTCTTGACGCCATATATTAGCAGTTTGCTCTGGTAGCGGCAATGTGAGAGAATCAATCACTGAACTCTTCCATCGCACTTTTTTGATTTGAGAGCGATGGTTGGCAAGAAAAGACCAAAAAGTTTGCATGGCGGCATCAGTCAGAATTACCCAATCTCTGACTCTGAGAATTGCACTATCGTCTTCTGTGGAATGTTGGCTGAAAATGATGTAACCTTGGGGTTGGTCTTTGTCACCAATAAAATAGCTGTAGACAGTTTCTTGGTCTTCTGGTCGAATTAATCCTAGCCAGATTGCTTGATTTCTGTCTAAATATCCATGAGTAATTTTTGCCTGCTGTTGATAAAGCTCGTAAAAGGCTTCATAATTGCTGGGAGCTACAAATTGTAAAGGTAGTGGTTGCTCTTTGATTTGGATATTTTCGGTCAAAACTTCCCAAATGCAATAACTACCTGCTTGTTCATACCCGGCTTTACGGTACAAGCGTTGAGTTGCTGGATAAAGGACAGATATCGGGACTCCTTGAGTGTGAAGTTGTTTGAGGGTGTTTTGCATGAGTGCGATCGCCGCTCCACTTCCGCGATATTCTGGAGCAATACCCACAGCTGCAATTCCCATCATCGGTACACATTGACCACCCCACCATTGACCCATCGGTAGAATTGCCAACCCACCCACAACTTGCTGATTTTGATAAAGAATCCGCAAGTTTTCTAAGCCAACGCGGTTAATATAGAGTTCGCTATCACCAGCTGACATGATGTAGCACTGCTCAAGTATATGCCCTAAATGCTGAGCATCCTCTGCATGGGCAAGAGTAGCGTATTCAAATTTGGATATCATACTAATTCGTAATTGAGATACACTCAAGAAGTATTGAGTCAAGCCTCATGCTTGAACAATTTAGTAAGCTAAAATACATCTTAATTGCATAATTACTTTATTTGGTCGTCGCTTATCATTTGTCATTGGTCATTTGTATTGACAAAGTACAAATAACTAATGACAGTTCTAACCAAAGAAAGTGTAGCTTAGACGCACATTAACTTATTATTGCTTGCACAGTCATCAGTTTAACACTACAAGCATACTACAAATATCAAAAATTAATGCGCTACTTAACCCTAGTTTGTCATTTTCGGCAAACAATAATCGAAACTAAAACACTCTAGCCCATCATGCTAAATTACGATCCATTAGCTTGTTTGCCCTCATCAGAGGAACTACCAGACTCTGACGACACCCCAGTGGATAACGAATTACAAGATTTAATTCCCGGTTTACTCAAAGCCGTCTTAGCGATGGCTTGGGCAGAACGCATGGATTGGTTTTTTGGTGTGGATATGGGTATTTATTATGACCCAGATTTGCCCGCGATCTTCCCAGATGGATTTTTAAGTTTGGGAGTAGAGCGATTTTATGATGAATACCTCCGCCCCAGTTATGTGCTTTGGGAAGAGAAGAAACTACCAATATTAGTATTTGAGGTGGTATCTCAAACTTATCGCGGTGAGTATTCGACTAAGAAAGCAGAGTATGCAAAATTGGGAATCTTATATTATGTAGTTTACAACCCACTGCGTCGCCGTAAACCGCGTTTAGAAGTTTATAAATTAGTGAATAATGCTTATGAATTATTGCATGATGGAAATCGTGTTTGGTTGCCAGAAATTGGTTTAGGAATTGGCATCGAAAGAGGAACTTATTTAGGCATTCCGCGCGAGTGGGTGTATTGGTATAACGAACAAGGGGAACGGTTGTTAACACCAGAAGAACAAGCTCAGCAAGCCCAACAAAAAGTACAGTTACTAGCGGAACAGTTGCGATCGCTCGGCATAGATCCAGATTCTCTCATTGGGGTTTTTGGTGGTTGAGTGCGATCGCTTGCTCCACTTCCCCTTTGTCGGCGTAGAGAATTCCCGGTTGGTGTAACGTTGCCGCTTTGGTTTGGACATCTCCAATGCGTTCTGTTATTTCCAAAGACTGATTGTAGAGTGCGTAGGCGTAGCCCGTCGTAGACATCGCTTTTTGTACCAAGTGCCTGTAAACTAGATTAGTCAACAGAAAAGTTGGTGCGAGTAAACCTGATTAGTTATGATTTAATTAAATTCCGGTTTGCCGGATTATGGTTATTTAGAATTTATGGAAGTCATCAAGCTAGGAAAAACAGGTCAAGTCTCTATTCCCAAAGCAATTCTTAATCGTCTAGGGTTGGATGGGGAAACTATGCTACTAGTGGAAACTACTGCTGATGGTGGAATTTTACTACGTCCTGCTGGAGTGTATCCGATTGAGATATATACAGACGAACGAATCGAGGAGTTTCAGATAGCCGATCGCTTAACTGACGAAGAAGCTAAACAACTTCAGCGACAGCTTCAAGATGCTGAATAGGGAATATAAATGCGCTTATTCCTGGATGCTAATGTTATCTTTGCAGCAGCGATTAGTCCTGATGGTCGCTGTAGTACATTGTTTAAATTAGCTTCTGCTGGGTATTGTGCTTTGCTAACTTCGCCTCATGCTTTGGAAGAAACACGGCGTAATATTACAGCTAAATATCCGCAAGCTTTAACACGATTGGAGCAAGATTTAATCCTCAAACTAACTATAGTTGAAGAAGCACCAATTACACGAGTCAATTGGGCAATGGAGATGGGACTACCTTTGAAAGATGCTCCCATTTTAGCGACAGCAGTAGAGAGTAGAGCAGACCTTTTGGTAACGGGTGATAAGACACATTTTGGTTCATTTTATGGTCAGGAATTAGAGGGAGTAATGGTGGTAGATATGCGAGAGGCGATCGCACTTCTGTACTCAGAATTTTGAGAAAGCGATCGCTTGTCAATCACCAGAAAACCAGATCCCCGGCTTTTTCAAATTACGAATTACGAATTATTCTCTCAAGCATCGCCTTTACCTGTTCAGCATACGGTGACTGCAATCGCTGCAAAATCTCTAAAGCTGGTTGCAAATAGGATATGATATCGCTTTAGTGTATTCACCCTGCTGTTCTGCCAAATGTCCTAAGCACCACAGAGTCATTGCTTGAGTTCGGACATCACCAATGCGTTCATCTATTTCCAAAGACTCATTGTAGAGTGCGTAGGCGTAGCCCGTCGTAGACATCGCTTCATCCACTTCCCCTTTGTTGGCGTAGATATATGCCAGATTATGCAACGTCGCCGCTTTGCCTTGGACATTTCCAATGCGTTCTTTTATTTCCAAAGACTGATTGTAGAGTGCGTAGGCGTAGCCCGTCGTAGACATCGCTCGGCATAGATCCTGATTCTCTCACCTGAATTGCTGTCAAAATTCATTTATAAGATAAAGATGTACTAATAACTGAGGAAGAGTAAACCCATCATGCTAGAGTACAATCCATTAGCTTGCTTGCCTTCATCTGAGGAACTACCAGATTCTGACGATACCCCAGTGGATAATGAATTACAAGATTTGATTCCCGGTTTACTCAAAGTTATCTTAGCGATGGTTTGGGCAGAACGGATGGATTGGTTTTTTGGTATAGATATGGGGATTTATCATGACCCAGATTTACCAGCGATAGTCCCAGATGGATTTTTGAGTTTAGGCGTAGAGAGATTTTACGATCAAAACCTTCGCCCTAGTTACGTGCTTTGGGAAGAAAAGAAACTACCAGTATTAGTGCTAGAGGTAGTATCTCAGACATATCGCGGTGAGTACTCCACCAAAAAAGCAGAGTATGCAAGATTGGGAATTTTGTATTATGTGGTTTACAACCCATTTCGTCGCCGCAAGCCTCGTTTAGAAGTTTACAAATTAGTGAATAATGTTTATGAATTACATGATGGGAATCCTGTTTTGCTACCAGAGATTGGTTTAGGAATTGGCATAGAACAGGGAACTTATCTAGGCATACCAAGGGAGTGGATGTATTGGTATAACCAAGAAGGGCAAAGGTTTTTAACACCAGAAGAAGACAAAAAACTTGCTCAACAAGAAGCACAGCAAGCTAAACAAGAAGCGCAGCAAGCAAAGCAAGAAGCTCAATTATTACGAGAACGGTTGCGATCGCTCGGCATAGATCCAGATTCTCTGTCCTGAATTGCTATAAACACTCATTAAACTCATCCACGAGTATCAAAGACTCTCGCTTGCTCCACTTCCCCTTTGTTGGCGTAGATATATGCCAGATTATGCAACGTCGCCGCTTTGCCTTGGACATTTCCAATGCCTTCTTTTATTTCCAAAGACTAATTGAAAAGTGCGTAGGCGTAGCCCGTCGTAGACATCGCTTGATCCACTTCCCCTTTGTTGGCGTAGATTCTTCTCAGTTCGTGCAACGTCGCCGCTTTGCCTTGGACATTTCTAATGCCTTCTTTTATTTCCAAAGACTGATTGTAGAGTGCGTAGGCGTAGCCCGTCGTAGACATCGCTTCACTACGCTTGGCGTAGATCCAGATTCTTTTATCTAAGTTACCATCAAGATTCATTTATAAAATAAAGATGTACTAATAACTGAGGAAGAGTAAACCCATCATGCTAAAGTACGATCCATTAGCTTGTTTGCCCTCATCTGAGGAACTGCCAGACTCTGACGATACCCCAGTGGATAACGAATTACAAGATTTAATTCCCGGTTTACTGAAAACGCTTTTGGCGATGGCTTGGCCAGAACGCATGGATTGGTTTTTTGGCGTAGATATGGGTATTTATTATGATCCAGATTTGCCAGCAATAGTCCCAGATGGGTTTTTGAGTTTGGGCGTAGAGCGATTTTATGATCAAAACCTCCGCCCCAGTTATGTGCTTTGGGAAGAGAAGAAACTACCCATGTTAGTTCTAGAGGTAGTATCTCAGACATATCGCGGTGAGTACTCAACTAAAAAAGCACAGTATGCAAGATTAGAGATTTTATATTATGTAGTTTACAATCCATTTCGTCGTCGTAAGCCACGTTTAGAAGTTTACAAATTAATTAACAATGTTTATGAATTTCAAGATGGTAATCCTGTTTGGCTACCAGAAATAGGTTTAGGAATTGGCATAGAACAGGGAACTTATGTAGGCATTCCCCGCGAGTGGATGTATTGGTATAACCAGCAAGGACAACGGTTTTTAACACCAGAAGAAGACAAAAAACTTGCTCAACAAAAAGCTCAACAAGCAGAACAAAAAGCTCAACAAGCAGAACAAAAAGCTCAACAAGCAGAACAAAAAGCTCAATTATTAGCAGAGCAGTTGCGATCGCTCGGCATAGATCCAGATTCTCTGTCCTGAATTGCTATAAACACTCATTAACGAAGCTCTGAGGTTCATTAATGGAGTTCAAAGACTCATCTACGAATATCAAAGCCTTATTACAGCAATTTTTTTATAATGTAATCATATCTCATCTAGCAGAGGTAAAACTATGATTATTGAACAAACAGTTCTACAAACATTCCGAGAATTACCACCAGATAAACAGCAAGAAGTTTTAGATTTTATTCAATTTCTTCAATATAAATTATCAGTTAAAAAACCATTTTCTATATCTGAACATCAAAAAAATTTAAGAGAAAGTAAAGACATTACTGATTTTTGGTCAGCTTTACAAGACTTTAGACAAAGGGTTAATTTAGAAAGTATTGATGATGATACTTTTGAAAATCTACGGGATAAGTCACCAGGAAGAGAAGTTAATTTATGAGTATAAATTATTTACTAGATACTAATGTATTGTCAAAATCTAATTTTTTCTCGTCATGCTATTCAATAAATGTTTTATCGTCGCATCAGTAAGCAAGAAGTAGAATCAGTGGTAGGTTATGGAGAAATAATAGAAGAAACTCCTAATGATCAGCCATTTCCTAGTTATCTCCTGTTTGATTTCGTGGGAGGTAAACCAATTCATGTTGTATTTTCTTATGATGAATCTACAGATACAGGATATGTAGTGACAGCTTATACTCCTGATGCAAATATTTGGTCAGATGATTTTAAAACTAGGAGGTAAGGTTAATGAAATGCGTTATTTGTAAACATGGAAAAACTAAACCGGGCTTAGTGACGGTGACTTTAGAAAGAGACGAATCTATTGTGGTGATTAAAAAAGTCCCAGCAGAAATTTGTGATAATTGTGGTGAGTATTATCTAAGTGATGTTATTACTGAACAAGTGCTAAATAGGGCAGAAGTTGCTGTGAGTAATGGCGCAGAAGTTGAGATTATTAGATATGCAGCGTAGGTGTTTGAAACCTAACCCCCAACCCCTTCCCTACAAGGGACTACCGTGTACACACAAATCATCTGATCCCCCTAAATCCCCCTTAAAAAGGGGGACTTTAAGAAATTTTCCTTTTAAAAGGGGGGTTAGGGGGGATTAAACCCTGTATCTGCTCACACACACTATCAAATTGATTTAAAACTGACTATTTGTAAACCTAATAATCTTTAAACCATAGCCTTCTAGAATACGTGTTCTCTCTATGTCATAATTTTGACCTTCATCTGTAAAATGGCTATCCCCATCAATTTCAATAACTACTTGTAAAGTAGGACAGTAGAAATCAACTATAAAATGATTAATTGGTCTTTGTCTTAAAACCCGAAATTGAAAATCACTCAGATATTCACACCACAGCTTTTTTTCTGCTGGAGTCATATTTTTGCGAAGTTCTTTTGCTCTTTCTACAAGCTTTGGATTGTAAGGTAAATGAAAATTGCTACTGTTGAGGTTGTTCATCATAGTTTCATAGTGTTTATCCCTTTACACTCCTTGAAAACATGGGAAAAAGTTCTTAAAGTCCCCCTTTTTAAGCTACGGTGTACACACAAATCTGATAACCTAGCACCACAGACTTTTGATCCCCCCTAACCCCCCTTAAAAAAGGGGGAACTGGAATCAAAGTCCCCCTTTTTAAGGGGGATTTAGGGGGATCAAACCACATTCTACACAGCATTTAGATGTGTGTACACGGTAGCCTCCCTTGTAGGTAAGAGGTTGGAGGTTAAGTTTGAGAGAAAGAAGTTGCACAATACGTTAATCACTATCAAAGACTCATTACAGCAATTTTGATTTATTTAGAAAACACTCTGGCGTTCTTCTTTGCGCCTTTGCGTGAGATAAAAAATTTTTCGGTGCTGTAATTACGAATTACGAATTATCCTATCAAGACTTGCACTCACACTTTCAGCATCCGGTGACTGCAATCGCTGCAAAATCTCTAAAGCTGGTTGCAAATACGATATCGCTTTAGTGTATTCACCCTGCTGTTCTGCCAACTCTCCTAACCACCACAGAGTCATTGCTTGAGTTCGGACATCTCCAATGCGTTGAGTTATTTCCAAAGACTGATTGAAAAGTGCGATCGCTTGCTCCACATCCCCTTTGTTGGCGTAGAGAATTCCCAGAGAGTGCAACGTCGCCGCTTTACCTTGAACATTACCAATGCGTTCTTCTATTTCCAAAGACTGATTGTAGAGTGCAAACGCTTGATCCACATCCCCTTTGTTGGCGTAGATACCTGCCAGTTGGTGCAACGTCGCCGCTTTGCCTTGGACATTACCAATGCGTTCTTTTATTTCCAAAGACTGATTGTAGAGTGCGATCGCTTGATCCACTTCCCCTTTGTTGGCGTAGATATATCCCAGACAGTGCAACGTCGCCGCTTTGCCTTTGACATTACCAATGCCTTCTTCTATTTCCAAAGACTGATTGTAGAGAGCGATCGCTTGCTCCACTTCCCCTTTGTTGGCGTAGATATATCCCAGATTTTGCAACGTCAACGCTTTAGTTTGGACATTACCAATGCGTTCATTTATTTCCAAAGACTGATTGAAAAGTGCGATCGCTTGTTCTACTTCCCCTTGGTTGGCGTAGATATATCCCAGATTTTGCAACGTCAACGCTTTAATTTGGACATCACCGATGCGTTCAGATATTTCCAAAGACTGATTGAAAAGTGCGATCGCTTCATCAACTTCACCTTTGTTGGCGTGGATACGTCCCAGTTCGTGCAATGTCCCCGCTTTGCCTTGGACATTGCCAATGCGTTCATCTATTTCCAAAGACTGATTGAAAAGTGCGATCGCTTCATCCACTTCCCCTTTGTTGGCGTAGATACGTCCTAGTTGGTGCAACGTCGCCGCTTTGCCTTGGACATTTCCAATGCGTTCTTTTATTGACAAAGACTGATTAGAGAGTGCGATCGCTTGCTCCACATCCCCTTTGTCAGCGTAGATAACTGCCAGTTGGTGCAACGTCGCCGCTTTGCCTTGGACATTTCCAATGCGTTCATTTATTGACAAAGACTGATTGTAGAGTGTGATCGCTTCATCCACATCCCCTTTGTCGGCGTAGATACCTGCCAGTTGGTGCAACGTCGCCGCTTTGCCTTGGACATTTCCAATGCGTTCATCAATTTCAAGGACTTGATTGTAGAGTGTGATCGCTTCATCCACATCCCCTTTGTTGGCGTAGATCATTCCCAGTTGGTGCAACGTCGCCGCTTTGCCTTGGACATTACCAATGCGTTCAGTTATTTCCAAAGACTGAATGTAGAGTGCGATCGCTTCATCCACATCCCCTTTGTCGGCTTTAAACATCCCAAAATGATGATAAATTGAAGCTAATTCTTGTTCATCTTCTGCGGGACAAAGATTTAAAGCTTGTTCGTAATAGTTTAATGCTTGATCAACCTCACCTATTTGGTGTTCACAATAAGCAATTTTGCTGAGAACACTATGGTTTTTAGTAATTTCTAAAGTTGATTTGCACAGATGTATTGCTTCCCGAAATCGACTTTGATTCCGAAAACGTCCCGCCAATAAATTACCTATTTTCCCCGCGATTTCTCCATCCTTCCCCAACAAAGCCAAGCGATGAATCTCTAAAGCTTGTGCTTCCCTAATACTTTCCGTCTCCTCCCACCACAGATGATACAAAAGTTGTGCAGCTTGTTTATACAACTCTTCACCCTTGGGGTTTTCTGGAAACTCTAGCAACGGTGACAAAATCCGGGGAACACGATACAACCTCTCTGTGTTGTTGGTAAGGGTAACTTCCAACAAACCCAAAATTTCAGCGCGTTGAATATGACTTTCCCAACTTGAGATATTTTCACAAATCGGGTCAATAGCAGCTAGAGGAACAGGTAACTCATACACCAACAACTTCCCCAACATCTTCCGCAATGCTGGAGTTTGCTGCTTCAGCAATTCCTGTGCCAAAATATCCTCACGAAATTCCTTTTCCTTATCTGCCATCTTTTGCAGAATCATCTCAACTCCCCTCTCCGCTTCCGGCGACTTCGGGGAATTTTGCAAAATCTTATTTAACCATTCCAACAGCCGAGGATTTCCATCTGCTGCTTGTTTGGCACGTTCCGGCAAATCTGGCTGAAATTGCCAACTGCCATTAAACGAATCCAGACGATTATACTTTTTAATTAAATCTGCCCCACACAAAGCCCCCAGAGGTTCGCGGTACAGACGATGATTCAGTTCCGACAATGTGAAATTGTAGCGACAGGTAATAATTACCTTGTGGGGAAGTTGGGAATTTTGCATCGCCTTCAGCAACGCCAGCAGTACATCCACAACTTGTGGTTGCAAGACATAAACCCCATTGCGTAAATCCAAATTAGCCTCAAAGTCATCCAGCACAAAGACGAAACGCTGTTCTTTGGTATTCAGTCCTTCAGTGAAAAACTTGGTGAGGCGCTGCATCAACGGTAACTTGCCATTGAGAATATCATGCCCGCGTTCCGAGGTACATTGTTCAGCCAGGGTTTTGAGCAGTTTGTCCTCATCGAGTTGCCGAAAGTTCACCAGCCTGTGATAGCCAACCATCCTTTCCAGAAGTCGCGCCGTCACAGTACTCTTACCCACACCCCCCAGTCCGTGAATTAGTACCCCTAATGAAGTGCGAATCGCTTTGAGACAACGTTGCAAAGTCCGCCGTCTCCCCACAAACTCAGAGGGTTTCGCCACCCGCACCAATTGGGTATCGGGATCTAAAAACTGTTCATAAGCAGGTTCCGGCGCTGAGGATGGCACATCTCCCAACACTTCCACCAACGCACCGGGACATTCTCCCTGGACATATAACCGCAACAAATGCCAGTCACGCACATTCTGTTTAAACAACTGCTGGTAAGTGCTAGCGAGTGCTTGGGCTAATTGATATCCGGCTGCCAATTTGCCGTAGAGGTGCGCGGCTGCGGCTGTAGCTGTCCGATCTTCCACAGGCCGTCCCCAACTTAAAACCGCCCTAGCACCTTGGGCAATTAGCGCCTCAGCCATTGAAGGAACAGCCCCTTTATCTGGTGCTTGTCCAGTCCGACACCCAGACAAAAATACCAACTTGGGAAAGCGAAACCGGAAGACTTCGGCAAGTTCTACGGCTGTGGTTTCGTGGCGTTCCCCGATTTCCGTCTCAGTGATAAAGTAAGGCGTGTAAGGTGCTGCATCTTTAATTGAGGCGTGTCCTGTGAGGTGAAACACATCAAAGTCATGAAAATAGCGACTCCACACCTTACCCAACTCGCTAACACAACCGCTTTCTTCCACCCGCAAATCTACAGCAAAATCTCGCGTATCTGCCAGAATTCTCGCCTCTTCCTGTTCAAACTCTAACTTTGGTTCCACATCTTCCGGGTCGGTTGCCATAAACAATACTCGCAATTGTCGTGCTTCCACAGAAAATCCTGCCGTTTCTTTTTCAATCCAGCGCAGAGGTAACACCACTGGATTAACCCGCTTCACCAAAAAATCCTCACCATCATGCAGCACTTCCCAAGGTAGATGTGCCAGTTTTTGATCAGTATCAATGGCAATTACCAACCCCTCACCGCGACAGTTAGCAATTCCCCGACTCAACCACCGTCCATCGCCATCCAACCAAAAAAATAACTGCTGCCCGATTCCTGGTAAATTGGGCAGCAGTTTATAGTAATCTCGTTCACCTTGCTTGAGTAAATCAGCGATTTCTGCTAATTTCAGGCGACGTGATTCATAGTGATTTTTTTGAGGTAGCCAATACCTGAGTTCAACTGTTTCCTGCGTACTTTCCCGAAGTTGAATGCGGATAGTTTGCACTTATTTGCTGATAGATTTGAGGATTTCCGTGATTTCCTCTATGGTAGCTTCTTCGAGTAAAATCCTGTTGCCAGTATCAGGGTCAAGAATTACCACATCAAATTGCTTTCCTGGATGGGATTTATGCCATTCTTGATACCATTTGCGGATTTGTTCAGCTAAAGCCGCAGCACCGCCGACAATGCCGATAATAGTAGCAATGGCGGCGAGAGTTCCTTCTCTTTGGGTGGGTACTTCGTAGGTTCCTGATATTCCAGGGATTTCTAGCAATGCTTCGGCTGCTGTTGGTGCGTCTTCGCCTTCGATTCCGATTTGAATTTGTGCCATAAGGTTAGCTGCGAATTTATACAGGATTTTTATCTCACGCAGAGGCGCAGAGGCGCAGAGAGGATTACAAAATTATCTACTTTGTGTTGTAGCAATTGTCTAAGATAAGGCAACAGACGCAAACCTGGAACCTCAGATTTAATCTGACTTTCAAAAATTACGAATTATATTATGTCTTTTGCTCCTTGGCGAGGTGCGATCGCCCGTGCTTTACATCGCAATCGTAGTCTGGTTTATGCTCGTTATCTGCAACTGGCGACGATACGGGCAGGCGATCGTCCTGCTAATCGGACTTTGGTGTTTCGCGGTTTTTTGGAGGATACTAACCAGCTAAAATTTGTTACTGATACTCGTAGTGCTAAAGTTGACCAGATACAACAGCGATCTTGGGGTGAGGCTTGCTGGTATTTTCCCAATACGCGGGAACAATTTCGTATTACAGGGAGTTTAACTTTGGTGGGTGGTGATGAATGTTACGCAGATTTACAGTCGGCGCGTGTTGCTATCTGGCAAGAGTTGAGTGATGCAGCACGTTTACAGTTTGCCTGGCCCCATCCCGGTAAACCGAGAGGCCAAGAACAAGCAGCTTTTGAGCCACCACCACCCAATCCTAACCAGCCAGTACCCAATTTTGGACTACTGCTACTCGACCCCACACAAGTAGACCATCTAGAATTACGCGGCGAACCACAAAATAGAAGGATTTACCAGCGTGACGAGAATCAAGGGTGGTCTTGTGAAGAAGTTAATCCCTGAAGTTGGTGATTAAATCCCAGCACCATCGAGAAACTCTTGTATGGCTTTATCTCTAAGATTACAGCAGGGGGTATCTTGTGTTGAGTCATCTTTTTCAGCACTTAAATTACCCGCTAAAACAGGGGTTTTTGTCCCAGGAAGGGCGCGTTGGAGATTTTGTATTTGTTCTTCTAATGACTCAATTCGGTCTACTAAAGCGCGAATTACTTCGGCTTCTGAGTCTGGTAAATTATTGTGTTCTAGTGGTGCAACCCGGACTCCAGAACGATAGATGATGCGTCCAGGTACGCCTACCACAGTGCAATTTGAAGGCACATCCCTCAGCACAACCGAACCAGCACCAATACGAACGTTGTTGCCAACATGAATATTACCCAATACTTTTGCACCAGCCCCAACTACAACGTTCTCGCCTACAGTTGGGTGGCGTTTACCGCTTTCTTTACCAGTACCACCAAGGGTGACACCTTGATAAATTAAGGCATAATCTCCTACGATCGCAGTTTCACCAATCACTACCCCCATGCCATGGTCAATAAATACCCCTTGACCAATCGCTGCACCTGGGTGAATTTCAATTCCCGTCAAAAATCGAGCTAGATGAGAAATAAAACGGGGAATAAAAGGAATACCAACAATATGCAGCCAATGAGCCAGCCGATGAAATAGCAAGGCTTGCAAACCTGGGTAGCAAAACAAAACTTCCAACCAATTGCGGGCGGCTGGGTCACGTTCAAAGATGATACGAAAGTCAGCACTCAAAGTAGATAGCACGAGATATTACCCTCGGAAAGCACAACAAGCTACTCTCCCATATTATCGTTAGTGGGGAATTGGGGTACTGGGGAATTGGGAATGGGACGCGGGGACGTGGGGACGCGGAGAAATTTTCTCCCTCATTCCCTCATCCCCTGGTCACTGAGCGTACCTTGGGGGATCTTGCTACGCGTAGCGTCTTTGATAGGAGAAGTGCATCCCCCTCATCTCCCGGTCACTGAGCGAAGTCGAAGTGCCACTCCCCACTCACGGTTGCTGAACTGTTAGAGTATAGTTGCGTTTGACATTTGCATCAAATGCACCTACCCAAATTCGATAAGTGCCTTTTTTCCAGTTGCGATCGTCGATGCTGGCGTCTTTGTTTTTGCCAGTGTCGTCGCCACAGCGAATTGTCGTTTTGTCTGGGCCTTGAATGAGTAAAGTGGTGTCGTATTTGCCACTATCAATTAATATTTTTAACTGAGAAAAGTCTTTATCCAAAATCATGATGTGATCTGGAGTGGGGTCAGCAAAACCAATACAAATATTTTGATTGCGATCGCGGTTACTAATCACAGATAGGGAATATGAACCCCCTGTATATCCAGGTACTATTCCCTGTTTTGCCTCAAAGCCTGGCGAAAGATTTAATGTGCCAAAATTGGCTGTTTCTGCTAATACCGGAGTAGCGCTAATTAAGGTAAGTATAGCTAACAGCCAACCACCACGAAACTGAAGTCGGGGGCGACAATATTTCATAGTAGCCCTCCAACAGGCTAGTATAGTTATTATATATACATATTCTAGTTATCAAAAAACCGTATAATTTCAGTAATTATGCCACATTAATATGTGACACAATAAAAGATTTTGGGAATTGAGAATGGAGAATTGGGACGCAAAGACGTGGGGACGCGGAGAAATTTTCTCCCTCATCCCCCTCATCCCTCAGCCTCCTATGGGGAAGCAAGCTACGCGTAGCGTCTCCGACAAAAGAAGTGCATCCCCTCTACTCAGCGATTGAGTTGAAAAAAGACGCCGCCTTTGAGCAATCCTGTTTCGTTACTATAGCTGCTGAGTGTGAGCGATCGCAGTCTATTAAAAAATGGTTGACCTAAAATTTCTACTACTTTGAGAATTGGTAGCTGACGCTCTACAATATCATGGCTTTTTGTCCAATCAAGGTATATGTAACCTTGGTTGGGTTGAGGGATAGCGGCGATACTGTCTTGAAAATTTGGATTGTCAATTAAAGAATTGTTTTTGCTTGTCAGGATTTCATCTAATATCTCTAAATCAGAGGTGAAAATTTCATAATTTCCAACAGTTGTATGCACTCCTCGAACTTTTGTTTCGATGCTGAGGGAGGGTTTGTTGTTGGTATTGGTTTTTTTGGCAGCGGTGGCTAACTCTGTCCAAGCAGAAATTTTTTGTTGTTCGAGGGTGAGGGGGATAATGTTAAGTCCGTTTGATGTGGCGATCGCATCTAAATGAGAAACACCCTGTTGTACATCTTCTGATTGTTCCACAACAAAGACCCAACTCGGATCTGTCTTTGCCTTTTGAGGTAATAATGCTAGCGCATATTCTCCTTTTATCCAACTGAAAATATCCTCTGCTAAGTTAATTCCCCAACGTTTTTCAAACTCTGCTAGAGGTTGCAAAAATCTAGAAGTTGCATTTTCCTTAGAACCATATAAAGTTGCTGTTAATTGTTTCCCAAGTTTGGCTAAATCGCTATCACCTAAATTACTCAAATTTGAGCCAGAAATTGCCAAACCTGCTGAGGTGGGAATGTAGCGCAATGCTTTTATAGGTTGCGATAATAGCCGGGATGAGGCAACAGTTGGCGATGAAGTCAAAAACGTAGTTTCTGCTAGCAATCCTTTGGGATTCAATCCGAGGGAAATAATTTCGCTATCATAGGTTTGTTCTGATAGTTCCAATCCTTGCAATTTCGCCACAGTGGGTAAATTGAGAAAAGCAACAGCTAAACTACCTTTGGGTAATTGTTGAGCGGCTGTTTGATATTCTGGAGAACTAGTCAGATTTAAATCGGGGGCTTGGATATTATTGATAGCCTCTCGCAGTACTTTTGGATCGTTGGCAAACAACACAAAGTTTTCACCAATGGCTGCACCTGCAAGCGAGTCCTGCTTTGGCTGAGAGTCATGCAGCAGTTTAATACCTTTGTATTGCTCAACCTCTAAGTTTGCCCCAGCCAACGCCCGTTTGGAGAACAATAACTCTATAAACTCACGGCTTTTGTCTGGTTTGTTGGTAGCTAGTGCCATCAAATACCCTGGTTGCTGACCGTTTTCAGAATCGCGATCAATATCTAAGGTGGTGATTGCTAATGTAATTTCGTCTCCTAGCCAGGGTTGAATATCTTCTTTGTAATCTATGCTACTCTTGGCTAACAAACTGGTTTTAAGCTTAGACAGTTCCCCCTCACGCTCTAAAGCCTGCAAACGGTCTGGATTTGCCAGTAATGACACAGTTACAGGGGAAAGCTTTGATACAAAAGCAGCAGCGCTTGGTTGGGAAGAAGAACTGATGAGGTTAACCGGACTCTTAATAAAAAACCAGTAAAAGCCACCAAGCACAATTACTAGTAGCGCGATCGCACCAGCTACGAAAAAACCAAAAAATGAGCGTTGATTGTTCATGGTTGGGGACTGGGGATTGGGGACTGGGGATTGGGAAGAGATTCTCATATCATTTATGTATAATTTATTACTTTGGTATTTAGCTATAAAATGGGTGCCAGTTAAAGCGAGGTAAGATAGATAATATTGGGATTGTCTAAAAAACCTCATGACAGAGAAATCTTTTGGTCAATCCTTTACACAAATAAGTGTAGAGGAACTTGCACAACGTCTATCCTCTGGAGAGTCAGGTATTCAGCTAGTGGATGTACGCGAACCACAAGAAATTGCGATCGCTAGTATTGAGGGTTTTGTCAACTTACCCTTAAGCGAATTTGCTCAATGGAGCGAGCAAATCCCCACTCTCCTCAACCCTCATAGTGAAACCCTTGTGCTGTGTCACCACGGTATGCGTTCTGCTCAAATGTGCCAGTGGTTAGTAGCTCAAGGATTTACAAATGTTAAAAATATCGCAGGTGGGATTGATGCCTACTCTCTTTTAGTTGACCCATCGGTTCCTAAGTATTAGGGATGAGGGGGATGAGGGGGATGAGGAAGCAGGGGAGGCAGGGGCAGAGTAAATAATTACGAATTACGCGCTTCGCAGCGGTAGCGAGTCCTCGAGCGTCAGCGTAAAGCCTACGGCATAGCTTCGCTTAGAGCGACACAGGAGCGTCGCGTCATTACGAATTACGAATTCCCTTGTTACAAATTACTCAAGCCGTATTTAGGCGTAGATTAACTAGTGCGATCGCTTTACCGATTATCCTGCTGTTGCTGTTGTCGGGAATTTCTCGAACCCTACCAGCAAGCTAACTCTACCATTGATACTGCTTTTGAGGAGCTAACTAGTTTAATTTTAGACAATTTAAGTCAGCAAAAACGCTTAAGCCAAATTAAGTTGCAGCAAACAGCGTGGAACCGTTTGATTTTACAAGCGATTTGGCAACCTCATTCTCTTTTCCCCTCAAACTGCGGCATTTACTCAAGAAGATTTAGAAATTGCCACAGAGGTAACTGACCAATTAGCGATCGCTATTCAACAATCTCTGCTGCATAAACCGATCAAGTTTGTCCAGCCAGAAATACAACCAAAAATACACATTTATGCAGAAAAGCAACAAGATTGGATACAGTTATGGATTGTGGACAACGGTATTGGCATTGCGCCCGAACACCAGGAGCGCATTTTTCGTGTCTTTGAGCGATTGCATGGTAATGAGACTTACCCTGGTACGGGCATTGGTTTAGCCATTGTTCGCAAAGGTCTAGAGCGTATGGGCGGTAGATCTGGGGTAGAGTCACAGCCAGATCAAGGTAGTCGCTTTTGGATTGCTCTGCCAAAAGCCATTTTTAATCTCAACGGGATCAATGACTCAAGAAATCCGCATCCTTGTAATTGATGATAATCCGAGCGATCGCGCTTTGGTAATTCGGCAATTGCAAAGAGAATTTTCTCAACTCCACATACAAGAAATTAGAGAACCAGAAGGTTTGGCTCAAGCTGTAGCTGAGGGTAAATTCGATTTGGTAATTACTGACTACCAACTGCGCTGGAGTAACGGATTAGAAGTTTTACACACTATCAAACAGCGTTATCCCAACTGTCCAGTAATTATGTTTACTAACACAGGCAGTGAGGAAATCGCTGTAGAAGCAATGAAATCTGGGTTAGATGATTATGTCCTCAAATTACCTAACCGCTATATTCGTATACCAGCTGCTGTCAAAGTTGCTCTAGAACGAGCAGAAATCAAACGCCGAGCTACTCTTTTAGAAATTCGCCTTCAAGGTTTACTCAATCAATTAAAGGTAGGTATCTTTCGCGCTTACTCAGATGGTAGCTTCATCGAATGCAACAGAGCGTTTCTGGAATTATTAGGTGTTGATTCCCTAACTCAAGCTTCGTCAATGAATCTCTTGAATATTCAAGAGTATTACCGAATGTTACAAAAACAGCCATCACCCCAACAGCAAGAGGACGAATTACAGTTGCACCGCGCCGATGGAACGCTCATTTGGGTAGCATTAAGCACAACCTTGAATCAAATTGAAGGAGAACAGGTGCTAGATGGTTTAATTGAAGATATTACAGCACGCAAACAAACCGACATTGAACTTCAGCAACTTAACCAAACTTTGGAAGAACGAGTTAAAGAACGTACTGCTCAACTAGAAGCAGCAAATCGAGACTTAGCCGAAACAAATAAAAAATTAGAACTTGCCAATCAAGATTTGGAAGCATTTGCTTACTCAATTTCGCACGATCTTCAAGAACCATTACGTGCTATCCAAGGCTTTAGTTCAGTCTTATTAGAGAACCAACGTGAGCAATTTAATCTTGAGCGCCAACAAAACTATTTGCAGTACATTATTACAAGTACACAGCAAGCAGATAAGCTGATTCAAGACCTACTTACATACAGTCGGCTCAGCCGTACAGAAATGCCTTTGCAACCAATTAACTTATCTTTATTAATCGCAGAAATTCTCAGACAATTAGAACTAGAATTTAGGCAACAACAGGCGAGCGTGCAAGTGGCAGAACCTTTAGCTGAAGTAATGGGAAATCGCACAGTTTTGATTCAAGTTATTACTAACTTACTAACCAATGCCATCAAATTTGTGGCACCAGGAGTTCCACCCCAAGTACAAGTATGGACGGAGAAAAAGAATGAATTGATTCGTCTATGGGTAGTAGATAATGGCATTGGCATTGAAGCCAAATATCAGAAAAATATTTTCAATGTTTTTGAGCGCTTACATGGTAGCGAAGTTTATCCAGGTACAGGAATCGGTTTGGCGATCGTGCGGAAGGGGGTCGAGCGTATGGGTGGGCAAGTTGGTGTAGAATCCCAACCTAGACAGGGTAGCCAATTTTGGATAGATTTACCCATAGCTACAGATATAAATCAGTGAACTACCCACACTGACCTGACGGTACAGTGTGAGCTTCCAACTTCACAGAAGATTGCCGCATCTTGGATTTGCGTCCGCGAATTGGTCTTACATCCTCTCCGTTGGCGTTAGCCTCCCCCGTCCCAGAGGAGGACACTACGTTGCGGGGGTTCCCCCCGTTGTAGTAAGTGTCCGTTGAGGACAGCATTCTGATACCTTCGGCTCTAATATTCATCGCTGCATTACCATCTCTATCGTGATGAGTGCCGCAACTTGGGCAAGTCCAAGTTCTCACATCTAGCGACAACTCAGATATCTGATAATGACAATTAGAGCAAAGCT